>Ga0193956_1000005_pt1 | contig 103088 bp, 89 predicted proteins | sample BB_7_MG_FD_140358 | JGI IMG/M metagenome (GOLD analysis project Ga0193956, IMG submission 140358) | Microbial mat bacterial communities from the Broadkill River, Lewes, Delaware, United States - BB_7_MG | ecosystem: Environmental > Aquatic > Freshwater > River > Microbial mats | place: USA...
AATGCTTTAGTAGGTGTGACTAAAGATGAATTAAAAGAGATGATAAGTTATTATGGACTCGATGAACAACAAGAGAAGATAATCAACCGTTGTGATGAGTGGTATAACTCTTATAGATTTAATAAAGATGTAGAGGAAACTATTTATAATAGTGATATGATTTTATACTACTTAAAATCAATTATTTATAAACATAAAGAACCAGATGAGTTGATAGATGTCAATGTACGGACAGATTATAGTAAACTCAAATATTTAGTCTATACCAATAAAAGATTAAATGGAAATTTTGATTTACTCAATCAACTGATACAAAATGAGAAAGTAACTATCTCCCATATAAAAGATAATTTTTCTGCTTTTGAGATGCTAGAGCCTGAAAACTTTCAGTCATTTTTATTTGCTTTAGGTTTTGTGACTATATCTCCATATAGAGCAGGTTTAAATATTAGTATACCTAATCAAACGATAAAAAAAATAGTAGCAGATTTTATATATAGTGCCTATAAGGATATAGATTTTACTATAAAACTACAAAAATTTAATAATCATATTTTAGATTTTGGTTACGAAAAAGATTTGGAACTCTTTAAATATCTCAATGAAGAGGTAAAAGCACAATCGTGTATAAGAGATTATATCGATGGGGAAAATTTCATCAAAGGATTTTTGATAGCCTATCTCTCTTTAAATCCATACTATGAAGTACGAAGTGAGTTTGAGATAAACAAAGGCTATAGTGATATTACTCTTAACCCTATCAAAAAAGAGATACCTTATGGTGCGATAATAGAACTCAAATATATACCTAAAAACAAATATACTGAAAACCTTAAAAAACAGAAAATTGAGGAAGCCAAAGAGCAACTGATACAGTATGACCCAAAAATGGTGAATAGTTTGGCTAAGGTGGAGTTTGTGAAGATTGTGTTGGTTTATATGGGGTGGGAGTTGGTGCATTGTGAAGAGGTTGTGTAATGAATATAAAGGTAAAAAATGGATAAAAATAATATAATAAAACTATTCGAGAAATTAGGTTTTTCAAAAAATGATGATATATATTCTAAAAAATATAATGATAAAAATTTAGAGATAGATACTATAAAAGAGTACATAGCTTATACTGAATTTGGAATAAGCGTTGGGGATAAAACAACTTCAAACTTCTCAAGTGATGAAAATTTTGTAGTTTTAGAGTGTGTAGATAGACTTCTTATAAAAGGTTATCAAAAAGAGCATATTGAACTTGAACCTAAATGGAAAGTAGGTAGAGGTGCAAGTGGTGGTAAGGCTGATATTTTAGTAAAAGATAAAAACAACAAACCATTACTTATAATAGAGTGTAAAACTTATGGTAAAGAGTATGCAAAAGAGATTATAAATATGCGAAATGATGGTGGACAACTTTTTTCATATTTTGCTCAAGAAAGAGATACAAAGTATCTTTCTCTTTATGCTTCAAGACTTAATAAAGGTGAAATAGAGTATGAAAATAAAATAATTAAAACATCAAAAGAGTATGAAAAAGCTAAAAATAATATTGAACTTTTTGAAACTTGGAAAATAAAATATCTACTATCTTTTAATGATAATGGTATTTTTGAAGATGATACACAAGCTTATAATATTGAACTTCAAGCAAAAAAGAGAAAAGATTTAAAACAACTTCCCGAAGATAATAAGATATATAATCAATTTATGGAGATATTAAGACATCATAATATTTCAGAAAAAGAGAGAGCTTTTAATAAAATAATATCTCTATTTTTATGTAAGATTGTTGATGAAAAAAAAGAACCTTATCAAGAGTTAGCTTTTCAATACAAAAATGGTATTGATGATATTTATACTATGCAAGATAAGTTATTAAATCTTTTTCATATAGGTATGAAAGATTATTTAAAAGAGGAAGTTACATATATTAAAGAGAGTGAAATAGAAGAAACTTTTAAGTTTTATACTAAAAAAACAGCTTTAAATAGTATTTTAAAAAAGTTTAGAGACCAAAAATATCATTCTAATAATGAGTTTACCTTTTTGGATGTAAATTCTGAAGAACTTTTTTATAAGAATGCAGAGGTTTTAAAAGAGATTGTTGAATTATTTCAAGATTATCAATTTTCTTACACTCACAAAGAACAAATTTTAGGAAATTTCTTTGAAAATCTATTATCAAAAGGATTTAAACAAAGTGAAGGACAATTTTTCACACCTATACCTATTACAAAATTTATTATGATGAGTTTACCAATTGATAATATAATAGAACAAAAACAAGAAAACAATGAAACTTATCCGCTCCCTTATGTTATAGATTATGCTTGTGGTTCGGCACACTTTTTAACTGAAGCTATTGATGAGATTTCAAATGAGATAAAAGAGCTTGAATTATCAAAATATCAAAATGATACATCTTGGGTAAAAGAGCATATTTATGGAATAGAAAAAGACTATAGATTGAGTAGAACGGCTAAAGTTGCTTGTTTTTTAAATGGTGCAGGAGATACTAATATAATTTATGGTGATGGTTTGGCTTATAGAGATGAGTTACCAGAGGGTAGATTTGATATAGTTGTAGCAAATCCACCCTATAGTGTAAAAGATTTTAAAAACTTTAGTGAAGCAAATAGTAATAATTATAAATTATTTGATTCGCTTACTAATAGTTCAAGTGAAATAGAGGTATTATTTCTTGAAAAAACATCTCAGATTTTAAGAGTTGGAGGATATGGGGCTGTAGTTTTACCATCAAGTATTTTAAGCAATGGTGGGATTTATTCTAAAGCTAGAAAACTATTACTAGAAGATTTTTATATCAAAGCTATTATAGAGTTTGGAAGTAATACTTTTGGTGCAACAGGAACAAATACAGTAACATTATTTTTAGAAAAAAGACAACCGCAAGATAATATATACTTTAGTGAAAGTGTAAAACTAGAGTTTCAAAATCAATCGAGATTAAGAAGTGATAACTATCGTGATGATAATTATCTTACTGAATATTGTGAAAGTATAGATGTAAAATATGAAGATTATAAAACTATTTTTAGTGATATGTTAAGTGATGATTTAAAAAAGAATGAATTTTATCAAAACTATAAAAAATGGTTTGATAATTTAACAGAGATTAAAAATCTTCAAAAACAAAAAACATTTAAAATTTTATCAGAAGATGAACAAAATGAAAAACTAAATAAAGAGTTAGTATTTAAAATAAAAGAAAATGAAGAAGAAAAATTTAAATATTTTTGTTTATGTTTAGAATCTAACAAAACAACTACTATCATTAAAACTGGAGAAAAGCAAGCTGAAAAAGACTTTTTAGGCTATGAGTGGAGCAATAGAAAAGGTAGTGAGGGTATTAAAATATATGAAGATAGTAAGCTTTATGATGAAAATAATAAAACAAACCCACTCAAAGCAAATAGTTATATAAGAGCTTCATTTTTAAATCAAGATTTAGAGATTGATGAAAGTTTAAATAAAAATATTTTTAAGTATAGATTAGTAGATTTAATTGATTTTAAAAAAGTAGATTTTGATTGTGGTATTGGTTTGAGCATTAAAAAAGATATTGAGATTAAGAGTAAATGGAATCTTGTATTACTAGGGGATATTTGTAATATAAAAATAGGAGGAACGCCAAGTAGAAAGCAAAAAGAATATTATAAAAATGCTAATCATTTATGGGTATCTATTTCTGAAATGAAATCTAATATTATAGAAAATACAAAAGAAAAAATCAATAATCTAGGTATACAAAAATCAAATGTAAAATTAATAAAAAAAGGTACTACATTATTAAGTTTTAAATTAAGTTTAGGTAAAACTGCCATTGCTGGTAAGGACTTATATACCAATGAAGCTATAGCAGGATTAGAACTACAAAATGAAACTAAAGTTTTAAATAAATATTTATTTATTCTATTTAATACTCAATTTATTGATTTAAATACATTAAATGAAAGTAATAAAGCTTTTGGTAAAAGTGTTAATAGTAAATTTCTAAAAGATGAAGTAAAAATCCCTCTTCCACCTCTTGATATTCAAGAAAAAATAGTAACTGAGATAGAATATATTAATAATAATGGTATAGATTTTTCAACTTCAGATATAAAAAGATACCAAGAAGAAGTAAAAAAACAAAAAGATGAAATCTTAAAAAGTTATTTATAAGAATACGGAGATAAATTATGAGTGAATTAGAACGAATCGAACAACTAGAAAATGAGATAATACCGAGTATACAAAGCAAAAATACTCTCAAACCAAGTGGTATAAAAGGAACTCTCAAATGCCACTAGAACAATTTTTAGAAAATATAACACTTGAAGAGTTAGAAGAGTTAAGAAGATTAAAAGAGTTACAAAATAATTCTATTAGAAATTATTCTTTTAGTAAAATAACTTTTAAGGAGTTAAAAAGTATAGTTAATTTAAAAAGAGTTTATAATAATGAAATATTTTTGAATTGGTTTAATAATAAGATAGTTTTAGAAGAGGAGACTATAAGTTTTCTTAAAGAGTTAATAGATGATAATATCTTTTTAATTCATAGTTACAAAGAAGAAGATTTAAAAGTAAAATTTTTAACACCTATACTTAATAAAATAAAATTTTTAGATTTTAAAAATAATTTAAGAGATTTTTATAATGCAAGACTAAGATATGAAACAGATAATTTTATACTCAATGGTGAAACAGATTTTTTATTGTCAAAAGGATTAGAAGAGGCTGAAGAACCCTATTTTTTTATCCAAGAATTTAAAAAAGGAAAAACAAATTCAGATCCAGAACCACAACTTTTAGCTGAACTTATATCAGGTGTTGAACTTAATAATTGGAAAACTATAAAAGGGGCTTTTATAATTGGGGCTATTTGGAATTTTGTAATTTTAGAGAAAGTAGGAAAAGATAAGTACCACTATTTTGTGAGTGAAAATTTTGATAGTACTAAAATATATGATTTGAAAGGTATCTATAAAAATCTTATGTTTGTTAAAAATGAGATAACTGAGATGATACAAAAAGAAAATAAAGAAAATTAAGATGACAGAAACACTTTTTGTATATGGTACTTTGATGCCTAATTGTCCCAATGGGCATGTTTTGGAAAATATTGTGGGGAAGTTTATTCCTGCTACTGTACGAGGATATCTTAGAGATGCTGGCTGGAGTGCGAGTATGGGGTATCCTGGGATTCATTTGGATGCGGATGGTGATACTATTCATGGGTTTTTATTTAGTTCTTCAAATTTGATCAATCATTGGAAAAACTTGGATGAGTTTGAGGGGGAAGAGTTTCAGCGAGAGGTTGTCAATATTGAGCGTTATGATGAGATAGATGTAGATACTTATATTTATGTGTTGAAAGCGTCTAATGATGAGATAGATGATTAAGAAAGGATGCTTATGAATTTGTATATAGATGCGGATGCTTTTCCAAATATCTTGAAGCCTATACTTTTACGCTCAATAGAAAAGCTTAAAATACAAACATTTGTGGTTTCAAATAAAAAAGTAAATGTGGGTAAATCTTCTTATATCTCCTATATTATAGTTGATGCAGGAGCGGATGAAGCGGATAATCATATCGTGGAGATGTTGAATGAGGGTGATTTGGTAATCACAGCGGATATTCCTTTGGCTGATAGAACGATTAGTAAATCGGCTCATGCTATAGATCATAGGGGGGAGTTGTATACCAGTGATAATATTAAAAACTATCTTGCCATGAGAGATTTGATGCAAAGTATTCGAGAGAGTGGAGAGATAACTAAAGGACCTAAACCTTTTGGGCAAAAAGATGCTCAAAATTTTGCAAATCAGTTGAATAAGTTTCTGCAAAAGCACTTTTTAAAATAATTTTTTTACTATTAATTACTTGTGAATTAATTTATCAACAGTGAAAAATAGACAATATTATAGTTTTATATTCTATTTTGGATATAATACTAATTAATAAAATATACAATAGGAATAATAATTTACTATGAAACAACAATATAAATCATATCAACAAACATGCGACTTTTTAGAGGCATGTGTAAAAAAATATCCAGATTTAATCACGCTCAAATCAATTGGGAAAACTTGGGAAAATAGAGATATTATGCTTGCTACCATCTCTTTAAATGTAGAAAATGCTGATTTTAAACCAGCTATGTTATTTACAGGTACTATTCATGCTCGTGAATGGATTGGAAATGAATTGGCTGTATCATTTATAGATTATTTACTTGAGAATTATAGTTCAAATCCTAAAATATTACGAACATTAACAAAAAATACTTTGTATATAGTACCTTGTCTTAATCCTGATGGATTTGAATATAGTCAAAAGCATTTTTCTTTTTGGAGAAAAAATAGACGAAATAATGGTGATGGAACTTTTGGCGTAGATTTAAACAGAAATTTTCCAATAGGATATCAAAAATCAAAAGATACCTCTTCAAATGTATACGGTGGACCAAATCCTTTTAGTGAACCAGAAACGCTTGCCATGAAAAATTTTGTGGATGAAAAAGATAATATTACTATTGCTTTGGATTATCATAGTCAAGGGAATGTATTTTTTCCTGCGCATAAGTTTAGTCACGAAAGTGAGATAGAAGGAACGGATCTTAATACATTATGTGCAAATATGAACTATGAGATCAATAAAGTTACGGGAAGAAAATATGGTATTCATAGAGGAAAACCACCTACAAAACTTATAAGTGGAAGTGGTCGAGAGTATTATTATAGTAAAGGGATTATGTCTGCTGTTGTAGAAGTAGGGACTAGAAATATTCCTGATTTTATGCAAAATATGAAAGAGAGTATCGATGAAAATATTCCTGCACTGCTAAGAACACTTGGTGAAGCACAAAATTATTCTAAAAATGCACCGAAAAGAGTATCAAATTTTCATATTGATAGATACACTTCACATGAGGTAACACTTGCATGGGATTATGAGTATAACAAAGATATATATTTTCAAATTTTTAGAAATACAGAAGATAAAGAGTCATGTACAGATGCAAATATGATATGTGAAACATACAATACTACATTTACTGATATTCAATTACAAAGTGGTTCAAACTATCATTATTTTATTCGATGTATCAATCATCTTACACATGTAAAATCTCCTTTTGCACCTAAAGTAAAAATCAAAACACTCCTAGAAGCGGATGAATTTAGTAAAATTATTTTTCCTGCACCGAATGAAGTAGGGTATGTAGCAAGTAAATCATTGGATTCTAATAGAAGCCATTTTGGACTTAATTCATTGTTTATAGGAGTAAATGAAACAAAGGGAACAAGTTATGGTGTAATGCAGTTTAACCTAGATGGTATTCCTGAAAATGCGATTATAAAAGATGTACGAATCTCTTTGTATCCTTTAAATAGAGTTAATGCAAAAATTGAAAAATTTGGAGAATGGTCTATCTCTTTTGTTGACCAAAAAAGTGTTGCTGAATTATATGATTATGGGCAGATACACAATGCAAAAATTATAGAAACATTAGGTCAGAGTATTCCATCTGAAAAACTTACTCAAGGTATTTGGAGTCACTGGGACTTAAACAATGTAGAAAGAGATATTTTACAAGAGCAACTTCACAATAAAAAAGTTTTATTTAAAATATCTGGACCTACTGATTTACCTGAGGGAAGAGATAGTCAAATGATGATGTTCGATTTGGGATATGGAAACTTTGGAAGTGGAATACACTATAGACCAAGTATTGATATTAAGTATACAATACCGAGTCAAGAGATCGTGCTTGATGTTTTAAAAACAACTACTATTAGTAAAGAATATATCAAAGAAAATGAATTGGTTTGTGGATTTGATAAAAATAATGACAAAATATATGGTCTTATGGAGTTTGATCTGAGTACTTTACCAGATCCTGATGAAACAGTTATTACAGATAGTTTTATACAAATTAAAAATAAAAGTACTACTAAAACAAAAGAGGATATACGATATAACGTAGAGTTTGTAGATGTGGAAGAAGCTACATATGATGCTATTCAAACACGAGATAGAATTGAATTTATAGGATATGAGGTAAGTCGTTTTGATTTACAAAAAAATAAAACTCACAAATTTTTATTTGATCATTATTCAAGACTTGCATTAGAAAATGTTCATAGAGAGAAAAAAATAGCAAAATTTTTGATTCGTCCTACCTCTTCAGATATCAAAAACCACATTGTGAATTGGTATAGTAAAGAGAGTAACAATAGTGTAAAATTGGTAGTCAATTATATTAAAAGAAGAAAAAAACCTATTGAGAGTATTAGTAATTTAAAAATATCATTAGAAAATGATAAAGTGAAATTGACATGGACCAATCCTACTTCAGAAGATTTTGGAGGTGCATATGTCGTGAGAAATAGATTTCATATACCTACAAATCATCTGGATGGTGATAAAATCTATGGTGGGCGTGATAATTATACCTATGATGATTTTGGAAATAAAAATATAGGAAAATATTATTCTGTATTTGCATATGATAATGTACCAAATTATAGTGAACCACTCTCTGTAGGGTATTTAAAAGGGGACAATGATGTTGCACAAGTTTAAAGATATTTCACCAAAAATAAAAAAGTCTGCTTGGGTAGCTCCGAGTGCGGATGTGATAGGTAATGTAACACTCGGTAAAGATAGCTCTATCTGGTTTGGTTGTGTGGTACGAGGAGATGTCAATAGTATAAAAATAGGGAAACGAACCAATATACAAGATTTGTCTATGATTCATGTGACTCATGAAGAGCCTGAGGCTAATATGAAAGGGAATGCTACAATTATAGGAGATGATGTAACAGTAGGTCATAAAGTGATGCTTCATGGCTGTACCATAAAAAATAAATGTCTTATTGGTATGAGTGCTACTATTTTAGATGGTGCTATTATAGGTGAGGGGAGTATTGTGGGGGCTAATTCGTTGGTGACTGCAAATAAAATATTTCCACCAAAAAGTTTGATTATGGGGAGTCCTGCAAAAGTGATAAAATCACTTACAGATGAAGAGGTAGTCGCTTTGGAAAAACATGCGAGATTGTATGTTGATTATAAAAACGACTATCATACTTCGAACTAATAGTAAAAAGGGAAAATTAATTTTTCCCTAGTATATAAAATGTATTTTTATTTGTAACTTTTTGAAGTTCTACTTGGTATTTATTGCTCCAGTGGTGAACCTCTTCTAAAAACTCTTTTAAAATCTCTTCACCACCTGTATTATCACATTTAATTTTAAAATATGATTCACTATTTGATAAACTCACATACCCATTCATATGTTTGAGTTTGTCATTTAAACTAATAATATGTTTTGCAAAACTATTAAAATTTTTAGTATTATCAATTGTGATCGTTATTTGTTTCAAGCTAGCTTCTGTTTTCCCTATCTCTAGTTGTGATGCTATAACTTCAGGTGTTATCTCTAAATTCATATATTTATTTCCTTATTTTAATTTGAAAGTTTAGTTTATCTAAAATTACCAAAAAATAAAATAGATACCTAAACTTCTTTTGAACTTCTTTACTATTTAAATGAGTCCCCACTTGTTGATAAAATCATGATCTATATCGATGATTTTTCTTTTTTTCAAATCATCGATAACAGATTTTGTACAAACTACATCATCTGGCCATCTTCTTTTAAAATTATCATGCGTATTTTTATTGGTTCCATCTATACTTATAGTTTGACCATCGATATAAATATCTCTATTGCTATCTATATTATTGACAACTCTCCAAATAAGCATATAAGGGTTATGAACGCTATTGTTTTTTTCATCAACAATTACTAGTATTTTGATATAATTAAACAAAGGTTTTAACTCCTCAATAAGATATTTTTGGCTTCTATTTTTAGTAACAGTTATCACAACAACAGGATTTTTTGTATTGGTATAGTACTGTTTTAAATCTTTAACATCTTTAGAAATATTTCGAATTTTTTCTAACAATATAGTATCTTTTAATACCTCTATTCCTCTATGTTCTATCTCAGCACCTGTACAATCAATTCCTAACTTACCACCAACAGCAAATTTGGGACTACTATGATCAAGGGCATCGACGACACCTTTTGTAATCAGTACATTTTCAGGATTTACTCTATTTAAGATATATGGTATCACCTCTTCACTAGGTAGCTCAGGAGCATCTTGGTCTACAAAAATAGCATGTTTGACAAAACTCATCTGACCTACACCCCAAAATGCATGCATGATTTGAGTGGCATGTCCTGGATAGGCTGTCTTGATTTTCCCTAAAATAAGATTGTGAAATACACCATTCTCGGGCATATAATAGTCGAGTAGATCAGGTGCAGTTGTTTGTAAAAGGGGCAAAAATATTCGCTCAGTTGCATGACCCATATATTTATCTTCTAAAAGTGGTTTCCCTACTACTGTAGCTGCAAAGATTGGATTTTTTTTACTTGTAATAGCAGTAACTTCTAAAAATGGATACTCTTCCTCTAAAGTATAATATCCTGTATGATCTCCAAACGGTCCTTCGATACGCATATTTTCAACATCCACAAATCCCTCTATAACAAAATCTACATCACTAGGGACATAGATATCATTGGTAATAGATTTGACAAGCTCTGCATTTTTCTTTTTGACAAAACCATATAACATAAGCTCAAATACACCAATAGGTAAGGGTGCTTGTCCACACCAAATATACATAGGGTCTCCACCGATTCCAATTGAAACTGGCATTTTTTTACCAGCTTTTTTATACTCGTGAAAAAAGTGATTTGAATCTTTATGTATTTGCCAGTGCATTCCTACTGTGTGATCGTCAAATATTTGAAGTCTGTACATCCCTACATTGTGCATCTCCCCATCTAAACTAGTGGTATAGACCTGACCCATAGTGATAAATGGACCACCATCTTGTTCCCAAGTAGTTAAAATAGGTAAATCGCTTAATTTAGCTTCCTCTCCAAGCTTAATGATTTGCTGACATTCCCCTTTTCCTTTGAGTCTTTTTGGGAACACAGATTTGAGATTGAAAAGTTGTCCAAACATAGAAAGTTTATTCATAAAACCAGCGGGCGGTTTCATTTTGAGTAAAGCTTGTATCTCTTTTGCTATAGCATCTCCATCACCGATAAAAAGCTCAACAGCTTCTTCATTACAAAACACATTCATCAAAACTGGTGTGGTAAATGTTTTGTTGTTCTTTTTATCTATTGGGTGTGTAAATAAAAGTGCTTTACTATCCTCTTTTTTTACTTCAATATATGCAATATGTGGAATCTCAAGATAGATATCTAAAGGTTCATCAATTATTTTTAATAAGTTATTTTTTTTCAGTTGTTTTATTATTTTATCTTCCATAAAAATGATTATATCAGAAACTCATATAAATTTAATAGGAAATATATGTTAATTCAGCGTGTTTGAATAAAGAGGGTAAAAATGTAAATATTTTGGAATAATACAAACAATAGATGTTTTTAGATAAAATACTTTAAAAGATTACAATATGCCATCATTTCGAAAAAATCAAGAGTTTCTAGGTAAAATATTCAGAAATAGATGAAAGTGTACTCAAATTTATTTTATGAATAATCGACAAAGGAAAGATATAAAAGCTTTAACATATATTTCACTTTTTAGTAGTGCTGGAGTGGGTTGTTATGGATTTAAACAGCAAGGGTTTAAATGTATTGCAACCAATGAGTATTTAGAAAAAAGAATTAAAATACAACAATACAATAATAAATGTGAATTTAGTAGTGGCTATATTCAAGGTGATTTATCGACAAAAGAGATTCAGAAAAAAATTTATAAAGAGTTAGAAAATAACAATATAAATGATTTAGATGTTTTAGTTGCTACGCCACCTTGTCAAGGGATGTCAGTAGCCAATCATAAAAAAAATGATGAGATAAAAAGAAACTCTTTAGTAGTAGCATCTATAAAAATGGTGAGTTCAATACAACCAAAATTTTTTGTATTTGAAAATGTAAGAGCATTTTTAAATACAATTTGTACCGATATAGATAATAAAGACAAACCTATAGAGGAGGCTATGCAATTTAATCTTGGTGGAAATTACAATATACTATCAAAAGTTATAAATTTTAAAGAGTATGGCTCGGAGTCAAGTAGAACGAGAACTTTGGTTATCGGAGTACGAAAAGATCTCATCAATATCAGCCCTTATACACTTCTACCAAAGCAAACAAAAGCAAAAAATCTTCGATTGCTTATCGGTGACCTTCCTTCTTTACAAAGTATGGGGGAGATATGTAAAAATGACATTTATCATTCTTACAGAAGTTTTGACCCGAAGATGTTACCTTGGATAGAAAATATCATAGAGGGTGAGTCTGCCTTTGACAATAATGAACCTCAAAGAATCCCACATCAAGTAGTTGATGGGAAAGTAGTTTTTAATAAAAATAAAAATGCAGATAAGTATTCAAGATGGTATTGGGATAGAGAAGCTCCTTGTATCCATACACGCAATGATATTTTATCAAGTCAAAGTACCATTCATCCTACTGATAATCGAGTATTTAGTATTCGAGAGTTGATGAGAATGATGACTTTACCCAATGAATTTCAATGGTCTAGTACAGATTTTGAAACACTGAATCATTTGTCACTTGAAGAAAAAAAGCTCTATTTGAAACAAAATGAATTAAATATACGGCACTGTATAGGGGAGGCAGTACCTACTAAAATCTTTGAACAAATAGCTCATAATATAAAAAAAGCATCAAAACACAAGGTATTGTCTGTCAATGAGATAGATAAAATTATCGGAGAGCATAAACTCAAAGATGTTGTTTTGTTACGAGATTTTATTGAAAAAAATGTAAAAAGATATGACTTAAATACCCTTTATAATATTACAGAATTGTCAAATATCAAAAGAGTAGATACAAAAGCGTATTTTACAAGAGAAGATATAGTCTATAATGTGGTAGGGAAATTGCCAGATTTTAAAAAGAAAAAGAGTATCAGAATACTTGAACCATCTGTAGGAATAGGTAACTTTTTACCCTCACTATTCAATAAATATGGAGTTACAAGACACGAAAAAGGGCAAAATATCCAAAGAGTTATTTTGGATTTGGTTGATATAGATAAAGATTCTCTTGAAACTTTACAAATATTATTATCTAAGATTAAAGTGCCTAAAAACTTTACTATCAATATCATCAATGAAGATTTTTTACTTTGGAAAAATAGATACCAGTATGATTTGGTTGTCGGTAATCCTCCGTATGGAAAAGTGATAAACAACAAAACTTTACTCGATCAATATAAACTAAACTGTGAAAATAAAAATACAAATAATCTGTTTTCATTTTTTATTGAAAAATCTCTACAAATTGCCAAATATGTCTCTTTGGTCGTTCCCAAAAGTTTGATAAATGCTCCTGAGTTTAATCAAACACGGACACTCTTAGAAAATACAAATCTTGAATCTCTTACTGATTATGGTGAAAAAGCTTTTAAGGGTGTCAAAATAGAAACAATAAGTTTTTTAGCAGATACTTTTACAAAAGAAAAATTAGATACTATCAAAATAGAGAGTTATATAACCAACACAATTACACTCCAAGAAAAAAACTATATATTTTCTAAAAAATTTCCCTATTGGTTAATATATCGAAATAATTTTTTTGATCTTATTGCCAATAAAATGGATTTGGATATTTTTGAAAGCTTTAGAGATAGGCAAATCACAAAAAAACATACTTTGCCTAGTGGAAAAATACGAGTTTTAAAATCAAGAAATATTGCTACGAATACGATCAAAGATATTGAACATTATGATTGTTTTATAAATGATGTCGATAGTTTGGTAGTATCAAGATATCTCAATCAAAATGATATAATTCTTATCCCAAATTTAACTTACAATCCAAGAGCTACATTTTTGCCTACAAATGCAATAGCAGATGGCTCTGTAGCACTTTTAAAAGCCAAAAACAACAAAACTATCACCTCTGTACATTTAGAATATTTTAGTACGAAAGAGTTTATAGAATATTATAAAATAGCTCGAAATAGGGGAACACGATCTTTAAATATCGATAATAATTCTGTGCAATTTTTTGGATTATTAAAGGAATCGTAATGAAGAAAAAAATTGAGATTTATTTAAATAGTATTGATTTAGATATTAGAAAAACAGGAAATGCTCGATTTTTTGACCAAAAAGTTCAGCCTGATGTTTTGAGTGCTGTTTGTGAATCTATACTTAATGGTATTGGTGAAGAGGAATATTTTAGTGTCAATGATGTGCGATATTGTAGCTATTCCAACGAATTAGTAACTGAAATATTTAATAAACCTCAAATAAAAAAAGCAGATAAAGAATACGATAAATTCTTTTCACAACCTTTAAAAATGTTGGCATATTGTGGATTGTTAGGTGAGTCGAAAAAAGGTCGTGCAAATGTCTATAAAATTTTACAAAAAGAGTTTATAGAGTATATATCTTTACGAGATAGAAACTCATTTTATTTTTTGTCTATATATCTTGAAAAAGTTCTAAAAGACAGTGATATTTGGGATGCTTTTGAAGATTTTTTTAAAATACAAGACAAAAATTCACTGTATGAACTTCGAGATAAATATGTATTGTTTATACAAACATATACAAAAATCACAAAAGATAAAGAACCAATCAGAATATTCAATCCGCTTTTACGCACAATAGCCTTTAAATTAAAAAAACTAGGGACAATTGATGGTACAGTTTGTGAAGTGAATTATAATGATTTGCTTTATAATAGACCAAACTGGCGAGATATAAAAAAAGAAAAATCAATCACAAGAGAACTGTTTAATAATCATTTTTTAGAAAATGAAATTGATAATAAAAAATCATATACTTATCATATAGAAAAAGCAAAACGATTCGTAAAATCAATTCATAAACAAAGTGAGATACATAGATTTGAAAACTATGTAGCGACTCAAGCACACCATATATTTTTGGCATCACAATTTCCAGAGTTGGCAGATGTACCAGAAAATATAATCGCACTTACACCAAACCAGCATTTTGCAAAAGCTCACCCCAATAATATCACAAGTGTTGTAGATAAATCATATCAGGCATTGTGTTTAATTTCAAAACTAGATTCTATAGAGATTGACTATCGAAATGAGATTGGAAACTATTCCAAAGAAAAATTTGTAGATGTTATCAATATCGGTTTGGATCTTACACTTCATCATACAATAGATTTTGAAGAGTTAAAACATACTTTAATGAGTTATTATATTAATACTTAACTGAATATTTTTTAAAGGAGATAAAGAGATTTTACTATCTAAATATCTATCTTCTCCCATTCAAACTTACTAATATTTCTATCTTTTTTAGAAAACTCAATACCTACTATAAATATATCTTTATTTTCACTCATATATTTTTCATGATATTTTTTATCTTTAATTTGTTGTAAAGCAGAAGTACCATCGACTTTAAACTCAATGATATAGATAAAATCATTAAGTTTTAAAGTCAAGTCTATACGACCTTTATTTGTTACATCTTCCCCTATTATATTTATACCTAAACTTTGAAAATAGACATAGATAACTGAAGCATAATAACCCTCATAGTTTTGAATATTATTGTTTGCAAAGTTATTGTATGGAATCGATTCAAACATCGTATAAAGAGAGGTTTTGAGGTCATCTAATTTACCATCTTCTAAAGCATCGTATATTTTATCTTGGTGTTGTAACTTCTCAATCTTTTGATTTGTTAAAAAATCTATAACTATATCATTAAAAGATGATTTTACCTCTTCATTTGGAAGTTTTAACTTATAACTTATTCTCTCTCTTCTATCTATAGTCATCATATCAATAGTTAAATACCCAGCTTGATACAATATAACTTCTAAATCAATATTATCTATATCAAAGCTATCTAGTAGTTTTTCACCAACGACAAGATTTGTAAGTTTAGGTAAAAAGTAGTTATTTTCTTCTATAAGTTTTATAAGAAAAGTAGGAGTGCCTGTAGAAAACCAATAATTTTTATATAAAAAATCTGCATCAATAAAAAGCAATATATCAAATGGATTATAAACATCATCTTTTAAAAAGTTATATCCATTGTACCATTTTTTTAGTTTTTCTAGGTCTACATCAGCAGTTTCATTTTTAAGATAAGGTAAAAAAGTTGTTTCTATATCTTTTTGAGTATATCCACAAATATTTCCATACCGTTTATCTAAACTTATATCTTTTAACATATTAAGCCCACTAAAGATAGAAGCTTTACTAAACTTACTTACTCCTGTAAGCATCACAAATTTTAAGTATTGGTCACAACCTTTTAATACACTATATAAACTCTTTATAATCTCTCTATTTTCTCTTGCTACTTCCATTTGGTCAAGGTTATCTAATATAGCTTTATCGTATTCATCTACTAAAACTATTACTTTTTGATTGTATTTGTTGTATATATTTTCTATTAAAGTTTTTAAACATATTCCAAAATCATCAATATCTTCACACTTTACATCAAGTCTTTTTTGGTTTGATTTTAGCATCGATAATATATTTCTTTTTAAACTATCAGCACTCCTTAAATCACCATTAAAATCTATTTTAACAACTGGATATGTAATTTTCCAATCCCATTTATCATAGATACTTAAACCTTTAAAAAGTTCTTTATTCCCTTGAAATATCTCTTGTACTGTATCCATAAAAAGTGACTTCCCAAATCTTCTAGGACGGCTTAAAAATATATATTTATGATTTTCTATTAGATCGAAAGCTATAGTAGTTTTATCTATATAAAGATAATTTTCTTCTATTATTTCTCTAAATGTTTGTATCCCTATGGGTAGTTTTTTTAGTTTCATTTTTTACCTTACTATTTTATGAGTTTGGAAATTGAATAGTGTAATTATTTAGTTCGAAGATCATATCAAATTGTACCTTAAGTTGCTATTTCTTTGTCTATTATTTGACACTGAATCGTTATGATTTATGATATAATAATTTATATAAATATCGCAGATAAAATAATAAATAATAAATAATATATTAAATTTTTGCAAGGAAAAAAATGAAAAATACAATAAATTTAAAAATAAAATCAAAATATATACAAGAATATCAAGATAAATATCCTCTTATACAAAAAGAGATTATTGAGAACTTTGATGATTTAGAAGAAGAGGGTACAGTAGTAAATCTTATTACTACAAATAATAAGTTTATAGGGAGAGGCTATTATGGGAGACAAAATAAAGGCTATGGTTGGGTACTGACTTATGATAAAAATCAAGCTATAGATACTTCACTTTTTACAAAAAAGATTAAAGAAGCGATTAGTTATAGAAAGAGTTTTTATGATGAAGCAAAAAAAAATATCACAACAGCTTTTCGTGTAGTTAATGGTGAGGGTGATGGACTAGGTGGTTTAACTATTGATTATTTTGATGGATATTACATGCTTACTTGGTATAGTTTAGGGATATATACTTTTAAAGATATGATAATTGAAGCATTAAAAAATTGTGTGAGATGCAAAGGTATTTATGAGAAAAAAAGATTTGATACAAAAGGGCAGTATTTAGAAAATGAGAGTGATTTTGTGTGTGGAGATATTGCACCTGCACCACTTATAGTAAAAGAAAACAGTGTAAAATTTGCAGTATATCTCGATGATGGTGCTATGACAGGAATTTTTTTAGATCAAAAAGAGGTGCGTAAAACTATACGAGATAAATATTCAAATGGCAAAACAATGTTTAATGCATTTTCTTATACGGGAGCTTTTTCTGTTTATGCTAAACTTGGAGGTGCTTTAAAAACTACAAGCGTAGATCTTGCTAAAAGAAGTTTGGCTAAGACAAGTGAACAGTTTGAGGTAAATGATATTGATGCTACTTCTCAAGAGATTGTAGTAGATGATGTGTTTAATTATTTTAAATATGCAGTTAAAAAGCAGTTTAAGTTTGATATGGTTGTGTTAGATCCTCCCAGTTTTGCACGAAGTAAAAAAATGACTTTTTCTGTTTCAAAAGATTATGTAAAACTTTTAAAAGAGGCTATTACTATTACAAATAAAAATGGAATCATAGTAGCTTCTACAAACTCAGCAAATTTTGGTATGATGAAGTTTCGGCAGTTTATAGAGCAGGCTTTTAGAGAATTAAGAGGAAGATTTGAGATTTTAGAAACATACTCACTCCCTAAGGATTTTAGAGTATGTAGTGAGTTTAAAGAGGGTGATTATTTAAAAGTGGTGTTTATAAAAAAGAGATAGTTTTTAACTTATTAATTTTTTTCTAAAAACTACCATTGAAGATTTTGTAAAACCTTGTTTTTTATAAAAATGATGTGCTTTTATATTATCTTCATCGGTCAATAAAGTCACTCGAGTACAACCTTGTTTTTTTAACTTTTTCAATACAAATTTTATCAATGATGAACCCACACCTTGCCCTCTAAAGTTTTTGTTGACAATCATATCTTCTAATAATGCAACTTTTGTACCATATGCTGTTGATATTGTGTAAAGGATATTAACCATAGCTATAATTTTATGTTTATGTATAGCAACATATATTTTGCCAATATTTTTGTTTTATATAATATTTTTTAAAGCTTTTGATTGCTTTTTATTATTAGGGACAAATTCTACTTCTTGAGAAAAAAGATCATTAAGGAGTGTAGATAAAACTGGAATATCTTTTATCGTGGCAACTCTATACTTCATATGTATTATCCTTTGTATTTATACCATGGGAATAAATATTCCCATTTGGTTATAGTAAACTTTTGAGTTCAGCTTCTACTTTAGAACATTTATCTTGTGCAGCTGCTAAACCAGCTCTGTTTTCTGCAATAACATTTTCAGGTGCATTTGCTACAAATCTTTCATTTGATAACATACCGTTGAGTTTCATTATCTCTTTTTCTAGTTTTTCTTTTTGTCTTGTAAGTTTAGAGATGATTGGTGCCATATCTATTTCACCAGTTGGTAAATATACTTCAAGATTATCAGATACATCGGTAATAGAGTTTTCAACTTTTGCCTCTACAAATTCTATATTTTCAACTTTAGCAAGTTTTTCTATAAATGATTTGATAAGTTCTGTATCTACACTTTTATCAAGTTTGATATATGCTTTTGCTATTTTACTATTTCCCATATCGATGATAACTTTTGCACGTCTAAGAGCTGTGATAGCTTCTTCGATGATAGCAAAGAGTGATTCAGCTTCTTCATCTTTTTTGATGTTTGATGGAAAATTGTTTATCATCAAAGATTCACCTTCCTCGATTGTAGTTCCACTGAGTTTATGATATAAATGGTCAGCAATAAATGGCATAAATGGAGATATCATCTTAAGTGTTTCTTTAAATATTGCACCAAGTTCTAAAATAGAATCTTTTGAACCTTTTGAATACTCAATACCCCAGTCACAAAATTCATTCCATACAAATTTATAAAGCTCAGATGCAGCTTCGTTAAATTTGAATGTTTCTAAATTTTCTCGTACACTATCAACTGCTTTTGAGAGTCTCGATTGCATATATTTCCCAAGCACTGTTTTGATCTCACAATCTTGTAAATCAGGAAATGTTTCTACATTAAGTTGTAAAAAGTTACTTGCATTATATAGTTTATTTGTAAAGTTTCTAAATTGTTCTAAGTTTTTCTCACCTAGTTTGATGTCTCTTCCTTGAACAGCTAAATATGCAAGTGTAAATCTAATAATATCAGCAGAATGTTCTTCAACCATATCTAAAGGATCGATAACATTTCCTTTTGATTTTGACATTTTTGCACCAGTTTCATCTCGTACAAGAGCGTGCATATAAATATCTTTAAATGGAAGTTCACCCTCAAAGTGATCGCTCATCATCATCATTCTAGCTACCCAAAAGAACATAATATCAAAACCAGTTATAAGTAAAGAGTTAGGAAAAAAATCTTGCATATCTTGATCTTTGTTATATAACTCTTGAAGTTTATCATTGTTTCCCCATCCTAAAGGAGACATAGCCCATAAAGCTGAAGAAAACCAAGTATCTAAAACATCTGGATCTTGAGTGATATGTTTGTGTCCACATTTTGGACACGCTTCAGGTGCATCTGCTGTATCTGCCCATTGGTGATTACACGAGTCACAAGTAAATACAGGTATTCTATGTCCCCACCAAAGTTGTCGAGAGATACACCAAGGTCTAAGCTCATCCATCCAAGCTGTGTATGAATTTATCCAATGTGCTGGATGAAAGTTGTTGTTTGCTTTTGTTTTTTCTATAGAACTTTTAGCTATATCTTCACTTAAAAACCATTGTTGAGAGATAAATGGCTCTACGATATTTTTACATCTATAACAGTGTCCTACTTGATGCTTATGCTCTTCTATTTTTACAATATATCTAGCATTTTCTAAAGCTTTTACGATAACTGGTCTAGCTTCTATTCTCTCAAGTCCAGCAAATTCACCACAGTAGTCATTTAAGATACCATCTTCATCAAATACTTTAATAAACTCTAAATTGTGTCTTTTCCCAACAGCATAATCATTTTGATCATGTGCTGGTGTAACTTTTACCACACCTGTACCAAATTCCATATCTACATGAGTATCTGTAATAACTTTGATTTTTCTATTAGTTAAAGGAAGTAATACTTCTTTCCCCACTATATTTGTATATCTTTCATCATCAGGATGCACCATAATAGCAGTATCCCCAAAATATGTTTCAGGTCTAGTAGTTGCGAGTTCAAGTTCCCCTGAACCATCTGCAAACTTGTAAATCATATGATAAAATTTACCATTTACCTCTTCATGTTCTACTTCTATATCTGATAATGCTCCATCGTGAGTACACCAGTTTACCATATAGTTATTTTGAGTAATTTTACCATCATTATATAAAGATACAAAAGCCTCTTTTACTGCCTCTTGTAAACCTTCATCCATAGTAAATCGTTCTCTTTTCCAAGCTGGTGTTACACCTAACTTTCTCATTTGATGAACGATATTACCTCCAGATGTTTCTTTTTGTAACCATGCTCGCTCAAGAAATTTTTCCCGACCTAGCTCCTCTTTTGTTGTTCCCTCAGCTAAGAGCTGTTTTTCAACTACATTTTGAGTTGCAATTCCTGCATGATCAGTTCCTGGTTGCCAAAGTGTTTTGAACCCATCCATTCTTTTATATCGTGTGATAATATCTTGTAGGGTAAAAGTAAGTGCATGTCCTATATGTAAGCTTCCTGTTACATTTGGTGGTGGCATCATAATTGAAAAAGTTTTTTGTTTCCCATTTTCATCAAGTGATTGAATAGCTTTGTTTCCATCTATTTCAAAATAACCTCGATCTTCGCATAATTGATAATATTTGTCTTCTACATCTTTTGGATTGTATTTATTACTCATAGTTTATTGTCCTATTTATATTGATTTTTGATTATATCTAAATATCAATTAAATATTAAAATAACAAATTTTGAAATTTCTTCAAAATTTCTTTGAAAAAAGACCCAAATGATATGATAGTTTGATATAATAAAAATGAATTTAAAAATCTATGGTTTTTAAAATAGGATTAGGAAGTAAAATGAAAGAGAAACAAAGTATTTTAGTTGTAGATGATAATGAAGTTAATTTGGAAATATTAATCTCATTATTAGATGATTATAATGTTTTGACTGCAATAAGTGGCAAGGGTGCATTTGAGATATTAGATAAATTAAAGATTGATTTGATTTTACTTGATGTGATGATGCCAGATATTAACGGTTTGGATCTTTGTAAAAGCTTAAAATCAAAAGACAAGACAAGACATATTCCTGTGATATTTTTAACAGCAAAATATGGTGTTGATGATATTAAAAAAGGTTTTGATGTGGGTGCTGTTGATTATGTGGCAAAGCCTTTTAATATAGAGGAGTTATTGAGTAGAGTAAATACTCACTTACAACTTAAGTCATATCAAAATAATTTAGAAAAAAAAGTAAAAGAAGGAGTTGAAAAGAGTAAAATACAAGAACAGATTATTTTTCAAAATTCAAAGCAAGCAGAAATTGGTGAGTTGCTTATGCATATTGCACATCAGTGGAAACAACCTTTGAGTGAATTAGGAAGTATTAATTTATTAAATACTTTGTATGTTCAAAAACCAGTGGAAAATAAAAAAGAGTTAGAGGTAAATGTTGAACGTTCATCTAAAATTTTAGATTTTATGTCAAAGACCGTTGAAACTTTTCAAGATTTTTATAAACCAAATACTAACAATACAACATTTGATATTTTAAGTACTATACACAACGCAGTTAATATAGTTGATGCAACTTTTAACTACGAAAATATAACACTTACAATTAATGCAAAAGAGGAAGTATCTGTCTTTGCAAATCAAAATGAGTATGCACAAGTAATTTTGGCAATATTAAATAATGCAAAAGATATTTTTATATCAAGAAAAGTGAAGATAAGAGAGATAACAGTCAACGTATTGAAGAGAAACGATAAGTCCGTAGTAACTATTGAAGATACAGCAGGTGGAATTACACTAAAAAATTTCAATGATATTTTTTTACCCTACGTGAGTGAAAAAGGAACATTAGGAATTGGTCTGTATATGTCAGTAAATATTATGAAAAAAAATAACGGAAATATTTCCGTTGAAAATGTAAATAGAGGAGCAAAATTTACAATAACATTGTAAATTAACACAAATATGGAAAATTTAAAAGAAAAAACAGTACTATTTTTAGAGGATAATTTGGCTTTTGCTGAAGATACAAAAAAATTCTTAGCACATTATGTTAAAAACATTGTGCATGTTACAAGTATGAAAGATGCTTTGGAAAAATTTGAATCAGAAGAGATAGATTTTATTTTAAGTGATTTAAAAGTTGAAGATGGAATCGCATTATTATTTATAGAAAATATTAGAAAAATCAATACTAAAGTGCCTATTGTTGTTTTAAGTGCACATAAAGATGAAGCATTTTTATTAAAAGCAATTCCTTTAGGATTAACAGCATATGCTTTAAAACCTATAAATTTTGTTGATTTTGAAGAAGTTCTTAATAAATGTGCAATAACTTTAGCAAACCAAAACAAAAATATAATATTCTTAAAAGATGATTCTTTTTATGATAAAGGTCGAAAAGTTGTTATAGTAGATAAAGTTGAAGTAAGTTTAACTAAAAAAGAAGCACTTTTTGTTGAATTATTATACGAAAACAAAAGTGCAATTGTTTCTAAAGAGATGATCAATGAAAGAATATGGGAAAACAATGTTATGAGTGACCCTGCTTTGAAAAACTTTTTATTAAGAATTAGAAAAAAAACATATAGAGATTTTTTCTATACTATCCAAGGTGTTGGATACAGATTATACTAATCTAAATAATCTCCTCTTAATGGGAGATTGTTTTATTTTTCCCTGAGTTTTTCGCAATATAAAGTGCTTTGTCTGCTTTTTCTATTGATAATTCAATAGATTTATCATCTTGTCTTACCATTGAAAGACCTAAACTTATTGTAAAATTCAATTTCTTAGAATTTAAAATCTTTATATGAGTGTTTTCTACATTTTTTCGAAGCTTTTCTGCAAGCACATGTGCATTCTCTAAATTTGTATTGGTTAATAAAATAAGAAATTCTTCTCCACCATATCGTATAGCAATATCACTTTTTCGAATAGTATTTATAAATATATTAGAAAGTGTTTTGATAACTAAATCCCCAGTATTATGTCCATATGTATCATTGATAGTTTTAAAATTATCAATATCTATTATTAAGATTGAGAGTGGATTTTTGCCTCTTTGTGAGATAGAAAATAAATTCTCTTTGATCTCTGCAAAATGTCTTCTATTATACAAACTTGTTAATTGATCTTTGTGTGCTTGTTCTCTAAGCTCTGCCTGAGTTGCTAGTAGCTCTTTTGTTCTCTCTTTTACTTTTTGCTCCAATTCAAGATTGTGTTTACGAAGCTCTTCCATATTATTTTTTACATTAATAATACTGATAGCAATAAGATAACTTGATAATGATATGAATTTTTCATCCTCAGTGTTAAATGGAATAAAGCTGCCATCAGTATTGTCTTTTTTATTTATCAGTTGTACTATGCCAATAGTTTCTTTTTTCAAAGTATCCATAAGTGGTGCTGTCAAAATAGAGGTCGTTTTATAGTTAAACTTTTTATCAAATTCTTTAATTGATTTAAAATCATAATAAATATCATTGTATATATCATCAGCCATTATAATTTTCGATTGTAAAAATGACTCGATTGCGAGTATACCACTATCTTCAGTTATGGGGAGTTTTATTTTTTTAATTGGTTGCTGCATAGAGACTATTTTTTTATCAGTAAATGAATCATTTTGAAAAATAGAAAAGTGCAGATAATTATCTTTTTTTAGATAAATAGAACCTGCATCACAATTTGTAGTAATTTTAATATGGCTTAAAATCTTATGTAATACTGTTTCTAAATTATCAGAATCAAAATTTTCTAAATCTGTTATTTTGATAAAGTTATCATCTTTTAACATGGAAGTTTACCTTTCTTGAAAATTATATTTTGTCAAATATTATTAAATATTCGCCTGCAAAATCACGATATTTTGAGTGTTTAGGTTTTTTTGCATATTTATGTATCCAGTTTTTATTCTTGAATGCATTTTTGTGTAATATTGAATTGTTATCTAAAAATTTATTGAGCTCATTTGTCATACGAATACATCCATGTGAATATGGTTTTCCCATTGGCTTTGAAGATTGATGAGAATGTACTGCAAAATTTAAAGTATCTGAAATAATTTTCCACCTATTTTGATCATAAATTTTATTACGATCTTTATCGAAAGTATTATATCGAATAGTCTCTTGTTTTCCAAAATAAAAGATATAACGATCTTTCTCTCCATATGGGAGAGTAATATTATCTTTTTTCTTTTTACCAGTTGATCTCCATCCATGATTACTTATAAAAACACCTGTTGGAGTTTTGAGATAATGATCTTCTCCAAATTTGACCTCTTTTTCTCTGTTTATATTTCCACTTGATATAAAATCATCTCCTATATAACTAAATCGTTTATTTTTTTCATCCCAAAAAGTGATAATAAAGAGTTGTTTTTTGAGATCAACGACACTTATAAATTGAGAACTATTTAAGTCAAGTTCTTTCATTTGTAATTTCGATACGATTGTGTCCCAATAATTTGGATCAAATCTTAATAATGATTTTTTTTTATATACATTGAGTTTCGAAACATTTTGAATAAACTCGTTTTGTAACTCATTTATATTAATAGTATTTGAGTACGAAGAAGTTATAAGAATAGTAATAAATAATAAACGATAGATCATAAATAGTATTTTATACTAATTGAACTAAATTTGTGATATTATTCACGACAAAATAAATTAAATATAGCAATTTCTGGAGAAAAAATGAGCGAATATAGACTCTTAATCGAAACAAATGACACAAAAGGTTTGGTGTATAAAATATCAAAAATTTTATACGAATATAACTTAAATATTGAAAGTAACTCTGAATATGTTGACAATGAAACAAATGCATTTTTTATGCGTACAGTTATCACAGGAACTTTTGAAGCTACAAAATTGTTATCGGATTTAGAACAGATACTTCCTCTTAATTCAAGTATAAAACTTACTAATACAGAAAAAAAAGATATAGTTATCTTAGCTACAAAAGAGATGCACTGTTTGGGTGATCTACTTATCAAACACGAAGCTGGTGAACTTGATGCAAATATTACAGCAGTTGTGTCAAATAGAGATAGTTTAAAAGATTTAGTAGAAAAGTTCAATATCCCTTTTGAGTTTGTTTCACATGAAAATCTTGATAGAGTAGAGCATGAAACATTAGTAATTGGAGCTATCCAAAAATATGATTATGATTTAATTGTGTTAGCAAAATATATGAGAATACTCACCCCCACATTTGTACAAACTTTTCCAAAACAAGTACTCAATATACATCACTCTTTTTTACCAGCATTTATAGGAGCAAATCCATATAAACAAGCACACGCAAGAGGTGTAAAAATCATAGGAGCAACATCACACTGGGTTACGAATGATTTAGACGAGGGACCAATTGTAGCTCAAGATACTACAAGAGTAGATCATACTTATGCGTGGGAAGATATGCGAGATGCGGGAAGAAATGTAGAAAAAGTTGTTTTATCAAATGCTATAGATTTAGTACTCAAAGATAAGGTTTTTGTGTATGGAAATAAAACGGTAATATTGTAAAATATAAAGGTAAGTAATTATGTATATCAATAGTTTAGAAATAGAAAAATATCAAGTATTAGAAAACTTAAATATAGAGTTTCAAATACCAAAAGATGGTAAAAGTGTTGTAAATGTAATTGCTGGAGTGAATGGATGTGGGAAGACTACATTATTGGAATGGATATATAAATCATTCAATCAAGAGTTAATGAATAAATTTAATGGAATTATTAAATTTAATGATACTATGGAAATGAATACTAAACTATATTGGAATGCAGGTGGTGATCATAATCAATACAGAGAACAACTCTTAAATAATGAAGGTAATCATAAAAATTTTTTACTACCTAAATGTATATATATCCCATCTAAAATGACTTTTAACTATCAACCTGTAAGTAATATAGATACACAATATAGTTTTACTGAAATAATTGACTCTAGTAAGTTAGTAGGAAATGCAGAATTTTATATAAAAAACCATATAATATCTAATGTAATGAATAGTAATGAAAATAAATCTAATAATGAAATAAAAAAAGATGTTATAGATTCATTTAATAATATTTTCAGTAATAGTGATTTTATTACAAAACTTAAAGATTTAGAAGGTATAGATAATAAACCAATCTTCCAGTCAATTAATGGGGATACTGTTTCAATAGATAAATTGAGTTCAGGTGAACAGCAACTCTATGCAAGAGTAGTATCTCTTATGATTTTAAATCCACATAACTCTGTGATACTCATAGATGAGCCAGAAATAGCACTTCATCCTAAGTGGCAGATTGATATTATGAAAATATATGAGAATATAGGTGAAAATAATCAGTTTATTATTACTACACATTCCCCTTTTATCATCTCTCAAACACCTTATAAAAATCTTACTTTTTTAGTGAAAGAGAATGATAAGATAATTGTAAAACAAATTAGTGAGCCACCATTAGATAGAGATATAAATACAATAATAAAAACGATTATGGGAGCAGAGTATTTACCAAAAGAGTTAGATGATTTACACAGAAAATATCAAGAATTATTTGATAATGATAAATTAGATACAGAAGAAGCTCAACAATTAGAAGCTAAAATTTTAGAATTTGAAAGTCCAAATAGCTCTTTTTTTCAAGCTATTAATTTTGAAAAAGCACTTAAATAATGAAATATATACAAAAAGTCGATACTCCACAATTTTTTTTAGATAAAACATCAACACTAAATAAATGGGATGAATTTAAAGGGATAGATAAAAGAGAATTAAAAACTTTTATTTTAGATAATGAACAAAATCATGTGTGTTGTTACTGTGAGGGGAAAGTCAAAATTGATAGCTCTCATTTAGAACATATAAAACCAAAATCATTTGATCCTTTACACTTAACTTTTGATTATCAAAATATTGCAGTATCTTGTAATGGTATTTGTAATAATGAAATAGAAAAAGAGTATTGTGGACATAAAAAAGAAAATATGTTTGATGAAGAGAAATTCTTAAATCCAACACAAGAGATAAATATACGAGAATATTTTAGTTATAAAGATGATGGTAAAATAGAATCAAGTGGATTAAATAATGAAAAAGCATTATATACGAGAGATTTATTACAACTAAATACATTTAATAACTATTTACAAGAAGCACGAATAAAAGCTTTAATTGAGTTTAGAAATGCTGTAGGTAAGATAGCTCAAAATACAGGAAAAGATTTAAAAGATATAGCTCGTACAATTCTAAATCAAGAGAAATCAGCATATATCTCATTTTTAAGATATAGATACAAAAATATACTAAAGGAAAATAATTAATGGTAAACATAGTATTATTAGAACCACGCACAAGTGGTAATGTAGGAACAATAGGGAGAACGATAGTTGCTTTAGGTGGGGTTTTACACCTTATCAAACCGTATGGTTGGGGTAATGATATCACGGCTAAAGAGGTGAAAAAAGCTGGATTGGATTATTGGGATAAGTTGGAGTGGTATCAGTATGAAAATATTGAAGAGTTTTGGAAAAAAAATCCGTTGAATGAAAGACATTTTTTTGCGACGACGAAAACAGACAAGCCATATTTTGAAGCGAAATACTTGCCTTATGATTATATCTATTTTGGGAGAGAAGATGCAGGACTTCCAAAAGAATTATTGGATAACAATCAAGAAACATGTGTAAATATCCCTATGACAGAGGGTACACGAAGTATAAACATAGCAAATAGTGTTTCAGTTATAGCATATGATGTAATACGACAAAATCATAAAGATTTTTTGAATTTATAATGATCAAAATATTACTTTTAGAAGATGATGAACTTTTTAGTTTAAGTCTTATTGATTATCTTGAGGAGTTTGCAGATGTTCAAATCATCCATGCAAATAATTCTACAAAGATGCTAGATCTCATTTATGAGAATAGATATGATTTGTATCTTTTAGATATTAATTTACCTGATATAAATGGATTAGATTTATTAAAAGATATTCGGAACTCAACGGATGAAACACCTGCTATCTTTTTGACATCGTATAAAGACAAAGAGACACTCACACAAGGTTTTTTAAATGGTGCAGATGATTTTTTGAGTAAACCTTTTGATATGGATGAGTTGATTTTGAGAATAAATTCTTTGATGAAACGGATTAAAAAACAGCATCTTATAGTGTTGGGAAAAATTGAATGTAATTTTGATACCAAAGAGGTAAAAAGAGAGGGATCTTTGATCAAGTTTTCTTTGAAAGCTTTAGAATTATTTGAACTTTTTTATCAAAATAATAATTCAATTGTAACAAAAGAGATGATTATCAATAGGCTTTGGAATGCCAGTGAATCTTATAGTGATGGCTCTATTCGTGTGTATGTCAATGCGATAAAAAAGCTTTTTGAAGAGGAGTCACTTTTTAAGATATCGAATATTAAAAATATTGGGTATAAGATTGAATATTAAACAAAAAGACTTTTTTATTTCTAATATTATAGTGGTAGTATTTACCAATTTAATTGTTTTGATAGCATACAACTTTTTGACGACACGATTTACTTTTGATCAAAATAGTTTTGTTCCTATTACACTATTTTTACTGATTTTAGGGGGTGTATTGTACTATTTTTTGAGTACACAGCTTTTTGAACCACTTTTTAAAAGTGAAGAAAATATAGAAAATCATATCAAAGAAACGCTGCATGAATTAAATACACCCGTTGCAACGATTCAGATTAATAGTAAAATTTTACAAAAAAAAGAAAAAGATGAAAAAAATATTTTACGATTGAATCGTATCAATGAGTCGTGTGAAATATTACTCAATCTTTACAATCAAATGGAATATAATATCAAAGAACAGATCAATACTGTGAATATTGAAGATTTTGATATAGACCATTATATAGAAAAAAGTATTTTGAAACACAATGATATAAAAGGAAATATTTCTATTTATTATGAAAAAAAGTCATATGTAATAAGTGCAGATAAAAATGGATTTGAAAGAGTTATAGACAATCTTATTTCAAATGCAATTAAATATAACAAGCCCAATGGAAGTATTACAATAAATATAAAAAATGATATTTTATCTGTCAAAGATACAGGAAGAGGAATAGATACAAAAAATCTTTTTCAGGTATTTGATAAATATTTTCAAGAAGATAGCATAAATTGTGGAATAGGTTTGGGACTTAATATCATCAAAGCATATTGTGATAAATATAAAATAGATATCAAAATAGATTCAAAAAAAGATGAATGGAGTTTGTTTTCATTAAATTTAAGAGGTGTAAAAAAGGGGCTTTAGATGAATGTAGATACGAATAAAATTGACATGACACCCAATAATTTAATAACAAAAATAGATGTTATTCATAAAACTATACAACAAGATGTTATTAAAACTTATACTCAAATTCAACAGACAGTGTCTGTTAAATTGAATATTCCAAAATTTGAGATAGCAAAGGCAATTGGAGTGTTCGAGAACTTAAAAGACAAATAGATTCACAAACTTATGAGAGAGTTGGACTAGACAATAATCTTTTTGTATCAAAATATAAGATAAAGTTACCATCGGTTAAAGAGATAGAAGAGTTTATAGTGGATGAATTAGAGAATTTAGAAAGGAAAGAATAAATGGCAACAAAAAATATAGATTATTTTGGTAAAGATTTTTCGGTTAATTATGAGATAGTAAACAATGATAAAAAAGATATTATTGTTTTTTTACATGGTTGGGGTGCAAATAAAGAGATTATGAAGATGGCTTTTGGAAAAGAGCTGAAGAATATGAAACATATTTATATAGATATGCCAGGATTTGGGAAAAGCCCTAATAATTATGTATTGACAACTATTGATTATGCTCATATTATGAAAATATTTTTGGAAAAGATTGGTATCAATCATAATGATGTGATGATAGCAGGGCATTCTTTTGGTGGGAAAGTGGCGACTTGTCTTATACCTAAAACTTTGATATTATTAAGTTCGGCGGGTATTTTAGAAGAAAAATCATCTAAAGTGAAGATGAAAATAGCTTGTAGTAAATTTTTGAATACTTTGGGACTGAAGAATATTACTAAAATGTTTCGTAGTCAGGATGTAGAAAATATGAGTCAAAATATGTATGAAACATTTAAAAATGTGGTCGATGAAGATTTTACTGAGTATTTTAAAGGGTTTTACAATCCAGCTCTTATATTTTGGGGAGAGACAGATACCGCTACATCATTGGCATCTGGTAAGACTATTCATACTTTTATTAAAAAGAGTAAATTTTATAGTTATAAGGGTGATCACTTTTTTTTCTTGGAACATGGGAAAGAGATTGCTAAGGAGATAGAAGTGTTTTGTCAGACGCTTTGAGTAAAATTTTTAAGAACAAAAGTTAGTTTTGAATGATAAGCTCAAAAAGATATGCTATAATACTTGAAAACAATAGGGTATAAAATGGAATATTTTGATATATTTACACATATAATAGTGGTTATGAGTTTGGGCTGGTATATGATTACCAATCTTCAATGGTATAACTATAAACTAGAAAGAGTGGTCTTAAAGCATCATAAACAACAATGGCATATCGTTTATTTTGCTACCCCTTTAGTCCTTTTTTATCTCTTGCCGAGCTTGTATTTTGCTGTGTATTTTTATCTATTATATTTGAGTGGTTTTTTTATTTGGAATAAAAACTTAGATAAACCACTTGTATTAACGGGTCGAGTGAAAAGATTTTTGGCTATACTTTTATTTACTACTTTTGCTGTAGATACTTTACTTATGTTTTCTGACAGTCCTATTTATGGCTTATTTTTACCTTTGATTTTGACATATATAATTACTACAATTTTAGAAAGAGTACTTTTCTTGGGGTTTAAATCGAAAGCAAAAGAGCGATTGGGAACGATTAGAAATCTTCAAACTATTGCAATAACAGCATCGTATGGAAAAACATCAATCAAAAACTATCTTTTTCAAGTTTTGAGTAAAAAATACAATGTATATATGACTCCTCGAAGTGTCAATACATTGGGGGGAATCGTACTCGATGTAAATAGAGACTTACCTTTGGATACACAAATATATATAGCAGAAGCAGGTGCAAGACAAACAGGTGATATCGAAGAGATAGTAAATTTTATAGAGCCACAATATGCTATCATCGGTAGTGTAGGGGAGCAACATATAGAATATTTTAAAACTTTGGATAATATTATCCATACAAAAATGGAGATTTTAAAATCGCCTAAGTTGGTGCATGGTTTTGTCAATGATAGTGTCCCTATGCTACAGTATGATACTATCACCAAATATCCCTCAAATATAAATATAACAAGAAGTGATCTCAATGGTATCTGGTTTGATTTGAATGTTGATGGGAAAATAGAACATTTTCATGCACCAATTTTAGGAAGTTTTAATGCTATCAATCTTACATCTGTGATATTGATGGCAAAAACTTTGGGTATGAGTATCGATGAGATAAAAGTTGCCTTACACAATATGAAACCAGTAGAACATAGACTTCACTTGAGCAAAGTAAATGGTAAACTTATTTTAGATGATAGTTTTAATGGTAATTTAGAAGGAATGCTTGAAGCTGTAGAGATTGCATCGACTTATACTGGAAGAAAAGTGATCATCACACCAGGTCTTGTAGAGTCCACTATGGAAGCAAATGTAGAGTTTGCTCATGCTATAGATGCAACTTTTGATGTGATAATTATCACAGGTGATCTTAATGCAAAACTATTTGATAAAGTTATTGTACATCACAAACCTATCTTTTTAAAGAACAAAGCAAAAATGCAAGAGATGCTTTTAGAGGAAACACATATAGGTGATTTGATTTTATTTGCCAATGATGCACCTAATTTTATCTAGTTTATCGAAGAGGATTTAGACTTTTTTTGACACTTTTGGGAATCTCTCCCATTCGTAAGACAACTTTTTTTATAAAGTTGTCTTTTTTATCAAACTTATTTGCTACCAAAACCATCTTTTTACTATCAAAAGATAAAGCTTTAAACACAAAACCATTCTCTTCAAATCTTATTTTTGTTATCATGAGGACTTTTCCTTGTTATTTATCACTATTTTGTAAATATTATAGCATTTTTTTCTAAATTTTATTTTATTTTAAACATTGAAAGGATATAATTCTGAATCTAAAAAGCCAGTGTGATGGAATGGTAGACTTAGGGGATTCAAAATCCCCCGCCTTATGGGCGTGCCGGTTCGAGTCCGGCCACTGGTACCATTTAGTATAAACTCTTTCAGTAAAATCAATTTATAAAATTTACATTATTTTAAACTTATTAAAATAATATTTAAAATATCTCCTAATCTCATAAGAGTATTCTTATCTACTTTATGATATACTATTCATTAATATAAGAGGTTTAACAATGTATAAAAAAACTAGTATATTACTATTATTTGCGTGTGGTATTCTTTTAGCTTCACCTACTCAAAATATTGATACAGGTATAAATTTTAATGAGTCTTTTTTGGATGCATTACAAGAAGCAACAGACCTTGCTACTCGGACGAAACTCAATATTGATGAAGTTCCTGCTTTTATCTCAATACTTAGAAATGATGAATTAGAGAGGTATGGATTTAACAATTTAAGCGAAGCACTTTCTATTATTCCAGGGATTGAATTATCTATTGAATCAACAGGTGCAAGACAAGTTATATTTAGAGGGGTTAAAGAGAAAGGGAAAGTGAAATTGCTTATTGATAATATAGCTGTTAATAATAGTTATAGGGGTTCAATATATAGTTTTCTTGATTTTCCAATAGAACTTATTGATAGAATAGAAGTGATACGTGGTCCAGGGGCTGTTATGTATGGTTCTAATGCTATGAGCGGTGTCATAAATGTAATTACAAAAAAAGATAAGCATTTATTTGTATCATATGGATCGTATAATACAAAAAAAGTAGGGTTTTCAAGTTTTTATGATTTGGATAAATATAATTTTTCTTTTAATGGATACTATCAAAATACAAATAAAAGTGTCGATATAGATACTGACAAAAGCGGTACAGGTGGAAATTCAAATGAAGAGTTTGATGATTATTCTGTTGGCTTAAATCTCTATTCTCAAAACTTAGAAATCACTACCCGTATCAAAAAATCAGCATATGGATCTTCTTTTGGTTTATTGAATTACCTTGAAAAAACTGATGATACAGATGGATTTGAAAATAAAAGTATATTTTCAAAAATAAAATATCAAAATAATATAACAAAAGATATAAGTTATAACATTAGCTTTGGATATGATAATTATTCACAAGATATAGAAACAAAAGCGACTGATGCGTTGATGTTGCAGTCAAATTATAAGGAACAAAAACAATATACAAATTTTGAACTCCTTTTAAATAATTTTGAAAATCATGAATTTCTTCTTGGATTTGGATATGAAAAAACAAAACCTACTGTAAATGATTTTAATAGTTATTTACTCACTACACCAAATACACAATACTTTGACTCTTCTACTCTTTTAAAATCAGGAATAAGTCGAGATATTACTTCTGTATATCTTCATGATACAATAGATATATCAACTGATTTTACAGCTTCTTTAGGTATGCGAATTGATAAATATTCAGATTTTGGAGATGCTTTTAGTCCACGAGCTACTATTGTTTATAGACAAAATGAAAAACTTAATTATAAAATGATGTATTCTAAAGCATTTCGTGCTCCTTCTTTTATTGAGCTTTATGCTAATATACCTAGTGTATCTATTGGGAATGATACTTTGGATAAAGAAGAATCAGATACCTTAGAAGCGGGTATTATCTATAATATATCACCATCTAGCATACTCAAAATAAATGTATATGATACAAAAATTAGTAATATTATATATAAGAATATCTCTAATGAATATATTCAAAATGGGTATCAGAAATTTCAAGGAATAGAATCAGAATTTGTGTCAAAACTTACTTCAAGTTCACAACTTGATCTCATAGTATCTTTAGTAGATGCAGAAGATGAAAAAAAGAATGATATTCCAAATATTGCAAATATTTTTGGTAATGTAAGATATACAAATAGATTGTCATCAAATATAACATCGGCAACCTTAGTGAAATATGTCGGAAAACGAAAGCGTATGGAGGGTGATAGTAGAGCTGATTTGGATGATTATAATACTTGGAATCAATCATTTTCTTATCATTACAAACAATATACAACGGTACTGAGTGTAAAAAATATTTTTAATGATGGGGTTTATTATCCATCTGACACCAATACTTATAAAAATGATTACCCTCAAGAGGGTAGAACGTATAGCATTCAATTTTCAATGGAATTTTAATGAAATATATACCTTATTATCTTTTATTACTTCTCTATCTTCCTTTGCATGCAAAATATGACAATGCTATTTTAAAAGTACATGCAACCATACTCCCTAAAATTATATTTATGGATTATAATTTTAAGAAAAAAATATATAAAAATAAAATTCTTATTGCTTTAGTGTGTGATAAAAACCATTATAATGAAGCGATAAAATTTAGAGAATTAATTTACAAAAAGTACACAAATGAGATCAATGGTTATAAGCTTCAAATAGATATTGTAAATACAAGTGATATAAAAGAAAATGATGATAAAAAATCAATTTATTATTTATTTCCAACTATTACGAGTAAAACAATACAAATTATCAATACGCTAAAAGATTCTAATGCTATTGTATTTTCATTTGATAAAAAAGATCTAGAGTTCGGTTCTAATATCTCTTTGAATATTGGAAAAAAAATAAGACCTATTTTAAATATGGCATCTTTAAAAAATAAAAATATCTCTTTAGTATCATCATTGATAAATATTTCTGAGATATATTATATAGGAAAAAAATGAATAGATTTATAAAACACTTTAAAAATAAAAATTCTATTATATCAAAAATACTTATTAAATTATTTATATTTTTAAGTTTATTTATTGTATCAATAATTTTGATTAACTATATATTAACAACAAAAAATTATGATAAAATTGAACAACAAAAAATAGATATTATTTTAAATAGTATGCAATATTCACTTGCAGTTAATATTAGTTTTGAATTTGAAGAAGCAGTTAATGAAACCTTGAATAATCTTGCTAAAAATAAAGATATTATGCTGATAGTATTAAAAACAAAACATAATAATCATATACAAGAATTTTGGAATACACAACGAAAAAATAAGATAATAAATAAAAATAATAGTTTTTCAAAAGTGATTGAAATAATTGATCCTCAAACTAAGAAAAGTATTGCTAGCTTAACACTTGTATATTCAAGAGATAATATCCATAAACTTATGAATGAATATTATTTATGGATAGGTTTGATAGTATTATTTTATAGTATGCTGAGCTTATATTTTATCAAAGGGATCTCTAAAATGATCAAACCTTTAGATCAACTTGCACATAAAATGAATAATTTTAATCCATCAAATCCTCAAAAAATAAAAAATAATAATAGCAATAAAGATGAAATAAACATGATATATGAATCATCTAATAAAATGATAGATACAATTGATAAACATATTACTGAGATGGAAACAAAAAATAATCTTATATTTGAGCAATCAAAAATGGCTTCAATGGGTGAAATGATAGGAAATATTGCACATCAATGGAGACAACCTTTATCTGTTATCTCTACGGGGGCTACAGGAATGAAAGTTCAAAAAGAATTTAATATGTTAAGTGATGAAAGTTTTAATAGCACATGTGATCTTATCAATGAGAATGCACAGTATTTATCAAGAACGATTGATGATTTTAGAAATTTTATTAAAGGTGAAAGAGATAAAGTAATTTTTAATTTTGATGATATGCTCAATAGTTTTATCAATTTAGTTCAAGGACCTATTAAAAATAATGATATAAATATCATATTTGATCTAGAGAAAGATTTGATTATTTATGGATATGAAAATGAACTTATTCAATGTTTTATTAATATTTTTAATAATGCTAAAGATGTTTTAAAAGATACTCATCAAGATAAAAAATATATTTTCATAGCAACAAAATCTGAAAATGAATATGTAAGTATCACAATAAAAGATAATGCAGGGGGAATACCAAAAGATGTTTTACCACAAATATTTGAGCCATATTTTACAACAAAACATAAAAGTCAAGGAACAGGATTGGGTTTACATATGACTTATAATTTAATAGTCGATGGAATGCATGGAACCATCAAAGGAAATAATACCTCTTATGAATATAAAGGTAAGAGTTATAAAGGTGCTGAGTTTATAATAACTTTGCCGATAAGTTAAAAGAGATAACTACTGGTCTATCTCTTTTAACCATCTCTTTAAAAAATCTTTTCGTTTAAGTACAATTGCACCGATCTCAAGTTTGTACTGCATATAAGGGTGACCCATATTCCAAAAGCTATAATTGTTTTTTTCCAAGTATTGAGAAAGTAGGGTAAGCTGTAATTTTCCATAGTTATTATACTTTTTTTCTTTTGTAGTAAATCCACTCAGACTTGTATATGTTGTACCTATTTTATATCCTATTTCTCCTGAGATTAATATACCTGTTTCATTACAAATAAGTTCACAGCTTATAAGTTGAAAATCTACAGTTGTATCTTTAAAATCTATTAATCTTTTTAAGAGTTCTAGGTACTCTTTCTCTATCCAGCTCTCTTTATGATAACTATTGAGTTTTTCCAAAACTTTGTAAGGGTGTTTGTTTATACTAAAACTATATAATTCTGGGTTTTTCAAAAGTTTGTGAACTTTTTTTGAGATATGCAAATTTGCAAAATCTAAAACAGCATATTCAAACTGCATCTCAGGTAATAAATATTGAATATCATCTTCTGTATAGGAAACACTTATAAAACCTGCTTGTGCTAATTGTATATAAAAAGATTCAGAAAAATCATCACTAAAATAATAATTTAATGTTTCACTAGGATAAATTAATTGAAATAATGTATTGGGATTTATTAAGTCATTTGGGGTTATATAATATATCTCACCCATACAAACTCTTTGTGAGTTGTTTTGAAAAAAGTGTTAGGAGTATTCCAATCATAATCAAAACTGTAGAAAATATTAGCTCAAAACTTAATAATTCATCTAAAAAAAGTACACTTAAACCAATAGCAACAACAGGAACAAAAATTTGTATGATTCCAGCTGACATAATCTCTAGTTTTGGAAGTACACTATACCATATCATGTACCCAATAGCAGAGGTGATACCTCCAGATACACCTGCTAAAAATAATCCCTCATAAGTAAAAAAGATATTTTTATTTTCTATAAAAAAGTAACAAAGTACAATGAATATTGTAGCTTTTAAAAAATTATCATTTGTATTTTCTAAAGCATTTGTAGATTTTTTGCCTATGATAGTGTATAGAGCCCATGCAATACCAGCAATAATCATTAAAAAAGAGTGTGTTAAAGATATTTCAAATTCATTTTTGGGATATACTAAATATATCAATCCAATGAGAGATATTATTAATCCAAGTAATTTTATGATTGAAAATTTTTCTTTGTAAAATAAAGCGATTACGACCATTACAATTTGTACCACACCAAAAAGAAGTAAAGCACCAAATCCTGCATCAATATCCATATAAGCATATGAAAATGTGATAGCATATATAAAAAGCATGAGAGAACTTATCCAATTACTATTTTTAAAAAGTACTATTTTTTTATGTTTAATAGCAAAAATAATAAGAAGCATTATAGTTGCAAAAAGAAGTCTAAACAGTGTAAAACTATAAGGGTCTATCTGTTCAGAATTTAGTGCTAATTTACAAAATAAAGAATTTAAAGCTAAAAAAACTATCGAAAGTGATACTAAAATAAGAATATTTGCACTATTTTGCTTTATATCATTTTTTAGCATGAATAAGTTGTAAAGAGGTGTTATTTTCGTTTGATATAGCTTTTTCTCGTAAAAATGATTTGTAGAATTCATCTATTTTTTCTTGTATCATATAATTTTTATTGTGATCAAAAAAATTATAAAATCCAAATTTTTCTATTATAAAATAATCAATCTCATCTAAAATATTTTTACCTTTATCTTTAAACATCAGTTTTTTATCTTGAAGATCTTGTATAAGTTTATTTTTTTGTGAAATAGTAGAAGTTTGTGATTCTATGGTTGCTAAGAGTAGATCTCTTTTTTTATAGAGTTCAGTCACTTTTGAATAATCTGGTAACATAGCTGTTTGTAGCTCTTCTTCTATTATTTTATCTGCATAGTAAACAAACTTTGCATAAGTAACAAAACCTTTTTTATATGTAATTTGATCTTTATCAATATTTATACTCTCAAGTAGATACTTGAGTTTTTCATCTTCGATTTTTTCCAATCTTTGAATAATAAAATCCTTATGAAAAATAACATCAAAATCAACAATTTGTTTTGTGATTAGATTGTAAAATTTAAGTTGTGTTTTAGTCATGTTCTTGTACCTCTGCTTCTATAATATCATCACTTGTATTTTTTAACATATATTGTCCATTTTGGCTATCTATTTTAAAGAGTAATATCTCTTCCCTATTAAAATCAGGATGCATTACATCTTTCCAACCAATTCCTGGAATTGGTATATCTTTTAGATAAAAATCTTCAAGCCATTTAATCCCTTTTTCAAACTCCAGCCACTCTTTTATACGATCACTAGTATCTTTAGCTTTTCTAAAATCCCATCGATAATCAGCTTTTTCTTTTTGTTTCACACTTTGTTCTTTTGGAGCTTTTGGTTTAAATTGTTTATGATTTATACACCAATTTTCCCATACTTTTATCCAAGATACTTTGAGAACTCCACTAGCAAGATAATGGTTTTTAAATTTTGTAAATTCTATATCTATCATGTCTTTTTCAATATATTCTTGTGCTAGTTGCCGCATTCCTGTATCTAAAGAAAATTTTTCATCTATAGAACTTTGTTCAAGATGATTTTTATTTTGGTGATTTTTTAAAACCCATAGTTTCCAGACAGCTATCCAGTCTGCATTACGTGTTGATTTTGATTTATGAAAGAGTTTAAATTTTTCAAATTCAATTTCAACATCTCGAATATATTTCAATTTTGCATACTGTTCCATATCATAAGTTAAGGAAAGGTTATTTGGTATAGTTGTTAATTCAGTAGATTTAGATTTATTTGTATCTGATTGTATTTCAGGTGAAAGATTATTACTTCCAATAAGAGTATCAAATGATTTTCCAGAGGATAACCCAAAAGTATTTTCAAATGTACATTTTTTTTCTTCATTACTTTTTGTTGTATTAAAATGTTCTTCTATTTTTTCTTTTTTAACAAGAAGTGTATTGAGTAGTTTTTCTGTTATTGATCTATATTTTATAGAAAGTAGTTCATCATTTAAAGATAAATCCAAAGAGTGTAACTCTTTTGTAAATTTATCTATGATTTGCAATTTTAAGTTTTCCATTAATTATTTAAAATGATAAGCTAATTAAATAAATTTGTAGGACTATTTTTGAGTTTTTGTACTTCAGCACCGATATAATTTTGTCTCATAAAATGTTCACCAATAAGAAAGGCATCAGCTCCTGCTTCACTCAGCTCTTTGATAATATTTTGATCTGATACACCACTTTCAGCTACTATGATTTTACCATTTGGAATCATAGGGATAAGTTGATGACAAAGATTCATATCCATCTCAAAAGTTTCTAAATTTCTATGATTAATCCCTACTATCTGAGCACCACAAGCCATAGCTTTTTTTAAATCTTCAACATCGTGTATCTCTACTAAAACTTCAAGACCCAAATGTAAAGCATAGTCGTATAACTCTTGTAACTCTTTTTTTGCCAATGCTTTTGCAATTAATAAAATAAAATCAGCTCCATATACTAAAGCTTCTACTATTTGATATTTATCAACTATAAAATCTTTTCTTAAAAGTGGAGTAGGGACATATCTTCTAATTTGTGTAAGATATTCTAAATTTCCTTGAAAAAAGTGCGGTTCTGTTAAAACTGAAATGGCATTTGCACCATTTTGGCTATAAGCTTGTGCAATAGCTAATGGATCAAAATCTTCCCGTATTATTCCCTTACTAGGACTTGCTTTTTTTACTTCGGCAATGATTCGAATAGGCTCCTCTTTTGTAGCGGTTAAAAATTTCTTTACATCTCTAGGAGGGTAAGGATTATGAGATAAACTTCTTCCCATCATATCCAAAGTAATATCTTTTTTTCTTTTTTCTAAATCATTTTTTGTTTTTTTTATTATATCATCTAAAATCATTTTTTTGTTTTTCCTTTATTACATTCTTGTATACTATTCCAATGAATTTGTATCTCTTTATCTTTTAAGCCTGTGACACTAATCACTTTTTTCATAATATTTAAAGCTTCTTTACATCTACCCAATTTATAATATCCCCAAGCAAGAGAGTCTAAATAGGCTACATTGTTAGGTGTAGTTTTAAGAGCTTGCTGAATCAATTTAATCCCTTTTTTTACATTAATATTAAAATCAATCAACAAATATCCATAATAGTTTTGATAACTTGCATCATTAATCCCACTTGAAAGTGCTAATTCAAAGTTTGCTATAACATGTTTCATCACTTTTTGTTTATCTTGAGCTAATTCAAATTCATACATTGCTATTTTACCTAGTAACGCTGGTTTTCTCGTTTTTCTATAAATTTTTCTTGTCATCACTAGAGCTTTTTCTAATTGACCATCTTGATAATAAAGATTTGTAAGTTTAGTTTGATCTATTTTTGTTTCTTCCAAAAATTCTATGGCTTGTTTAATATCTTTTTTTTCTAAAAGAGTTATGATAAGATTTTGAATAAGAAGTGTCGTTTTTGATAAATCAGGATCTTGTTTATACTTCAGATACATTCTATTTAAAATAGATAACATACCATCAATATTACCTTGCTCTTGATAAATAAGCATAAGTTTATCACATATTATTTTACTACATCCTTTGGTTTGTAGATAAGTTTCAAGATAGGCAAGTGCTACATCTTTTTGATTTAAATAGGTATATAAAATAGTAGTCAATTTTACTAAAGTTGTTTGATTTTGGTTAATTGCATAGGCACTTTCATAATATTTTACAGAATTTTCATAATCTTCTTTGGCATAAAATACATTTGCCATGATCTCATAACTAATTGCATTAGAGTATTTTTTAAGTAATTTTTTTGCCTCTTCAAACGCTTGTGTTGTTTTATTTTGTGATAACAGTGCTATTATTATTTGTTGAAAATAGTATTCTTCATACTCTGGAAATGACTTCAAAGCAACTTTTGATAGTTGATACATCTCATCAAAATTTTTAGAAATATAACTGTAATAAATTGCTTTTTTTAAATAATCTTTATTTTCTGTTTTTTTATAAAGTTGATGATAATACCGAAAGCTTTCAAGCGGTTTTTGTTTCTTTTCACTATCAAGTGCCATCATTATATACAAATCATCTTGAGATTCTGGCGTAGCCTGAACAGAAGAAAAGGATAAAAATACTAATAAAAATATTATTCTCTTATAGCAGGACATTCTTCTTTTACCTCTTCTATGTTACTTTTAAAATATTCCCAAAAAGGAAATGTTCTACATTGATTTGGTCGTGCATCATACACTCCACACTGTTTTTTTTCTATATCAAAAAATACACAAGCATAATTGTTTTGCGAGATTTGTTTTTCTTTAAGAGAGTATTTGTATCCTACTTTACGAAGATACTGTTCTCCTAATTTTGAAACAGATATGTTGAGTAAATCAGCTAATTTTATACATTCCTCTTTTGTTATCCATATGTATCCAGATTCACCTATACAGCAATTTCCTTCACATGTGGCACATCTATTTTCATCAAACTTATAGGGATAATTTTCTTTTTCTAACATGGAAAGGATTATATCCAATTTGTACTTAACATTTTTAATTGTGTATAATATTTTTCAATCTCTTTATTATGATGCTTTTGAGCACCTTTGATTAAAATATCACATTTTTTAATTATCTCTTTTTTTATAGCATGGTGATGAGAAAAACAATTTGTATGCTTTTGTAACGCTTTTATCCTATATACATCCATCATTTTTGTAGAAAATGAGAGTTGATTTTGATGTCCTGCAATTTTATGAATAAGTTTTTGATCAATCAGTCCTAATTCATAATGAGATAAAATTCGCAACCAAAGGTCATAATCTTCACAAGCAATGAGAGTTTCATCAAAATATCCAATATCATCAAAAAGCTTTTTATGTATCATCACGGTAGATGCACCAATAAGTGTATTTGGTATATTGTGTTCAAAACAAAATCCTGAGGGTTTAAGTTGATGTTTCTTTTGTTTGATTATTTTTCCATTAAAAAGCCATAGCTCATCTGTATGGGAAAAAAGAATATGAGGATTATTTTTATGAAATTGTATCTGTTTTTCTAGTTTTTCTTTTTCCCATATATCATCACTATCCAAAAAACAAATCCACTTATTTTTAGCTTTTTTGATTCCATTATTTCGAGCATTTGAAACACCAGAATTTTTTTGTAAAATATATTTGATTATAGTAGTAGAGTAGCTATTTATCAATTGTTTTGTATTATCAATAGAACCATCATCTATGATAATGATTTCATCTGCTTGTACAGTTTGATTGAGTACTGAATCAAGAGTTTTTTTCAAGAGTTTTTCTCTATTGTATGTGGGGATGATTACGGATATTTTCATTAGTATAAAGTGTACCTTACATATATTTTTATTTTTACTTTTTCAAGTGGTTTAGGATAGTCTTGATAGGCTAATTTTATCGTATAGATACTATTTTCATCAAGTGCTGTATAATAGGAACTATCACTTAGCTTTAACTCACTTATATCACCATTTGGATGCAAATAAAATTCTACTATATTCACACCATGTTGTTTTGTTCGTATCGAAATAGAAGGATAAGATAAATATCTTTGTGTTATTTTCCCAATTCTACTCAAATTTTCCCTAAGATAGCGTTTTTGCTCTTTTGAATAGGTAAAATATTGTTCCCCATATAGTTTAATGTAACTTTGTGTTTCCTCTGAAAGTTCTTGTATTTGTTGAATTTCTTGTTCTTTTTGTTGTATTTGAACTGATTTATTTTCGCTATATTTAGGCTCATTTTTTTGAATAGTAAATAATCTTTTAAGATCCAGAGTTTTTTTTGGAATACTAGGTAACTTAACAATTGGAATAGGTTTTTTAATTAGCTTTTTTGGTAGAATCTTTTTCTTTTTAAAAACTTTTTTTTCTATACTATGGTTTTTTATTATTTTCTTTATTTTTTGAGTAGGCTTCTTTTTCACAGGTTTTTTATGCAGTTCTTTTTCTTTTGGTACAGACTTTTTAATTTTGACATACTGTATTTTTACTAAACCATTTTGCGTGTTATTTTGTTTTTTATTACTAGTATTTATCTGAAGATGAGAAGTGTGAAGGGTTTTGTCAATAGTACGATACATTATAAAATGAATAATCAAAGATATAAGAAAAGCTATAAAAAGGGTTTTGTAAAAGTTTTTCATTTGGAAGTATAGTATAAAATCTATAAAATATTTAAAAAATCTTCAATAAGATATTCAATCTCTTTTGCATTAATTTGTGTAAGTGTAAAATGTGCACTCATCGACTCTTCTGACATATCACCTTCTAATATTTTATCTTCTTCATTTGTAAAACGATGTACATTTTTACCCTTGATACCACCAATAGATATTTTAAGTACATCAGAAGGAAGTTTTTTAAGATACCGTGAACCTCTTGAAAAACCTATGTAAATTTTTGCCTTTGGTATCATAAAATCTGATAGATTTTTATACTCAGATTCGATAGTCATGTAATGATATTTTTTAATAATCTCTAAAATAGATTTATTTATTTGATTATGTTGGATAGGTGTTCCTGATGCAGGATTTCCTTTTATGTATACTATATCATAGCAGTTCATGGGTATTTCTTCCATTCTTAGTCAAATAATTGTAAAAAATTTCTGAGTTCATTAAGTGATGAATGTTCAAAATCCCAAATATCTTTTTTGATAGTAAAATCATTACTTTGTAAATTATTTTCTATCTCATCTGTATTTTCAACATTATTGATCAATTCATTGGCACATTTTTTGAATTTTTGTTTTTTATCTTTACGAATACAAGTATCATATTTTAAGTAATTACTCACCCAAATTTTATCAAACTCTTTATCTTTAATAAATATATCTTTGGATTCTAAACAATCTCTCCAACTTTGTAAACAATCAGCATAAGTAGAATCTTTTGATTTTACTTTTCTCATCACCGTTTCAAGTTCACCTTTACCATCAATATTCATAATATAGCATGCTATTTTTAGGTCTAATTCTTCACTTGTATATAAATAATTCATCTTTTCAATATTTATATCTGTACAAATTTTTTTTAATGATTCATTAATAAATTCAATTCTTCTTTCAATTCCGATGTTATCTGCATCTAAAATGATACCAATTTTCTTATACTCATCCGTTCGAATATCATGTAATGTTGTTTGCAAATTTGTATACCCATCTAAACAATTAAATTCATCAATATTACAGATTGTTTCAAATATATTTACATATTGTAAGTTTAAATTATCACTAAAAGCTTCTATGAAATATTGATCAGTTTTACTTTCTACAATTATTAAATTACTCACCTCTTAGTCTCCCTTTATGAGTAAGAGAATATTTTAACTGTTCATAATTTCTTTGTTTTGCAACTATATTCTTTGTTTTTTTATTTCTATAAAATTCAAAATAACTGCCTTCATTATTTTGATTTACTTCATTAAATGTTTCTATACACTCTTTTGAATGTGTTGTTATAAATATTTGACAATTTGCCATTTCTGAAGCTTGAAATATGATTTTCCAAAGTTTTTCATAATTTGAATAATGTATTCCATTTTCTATCTCATCTATAAATAAATAGCCATCTTTACTAGCCCATATTCCACATAATATAGCTATATATCTATTTATACCTTCACCTAAAGAAGAGAGTAATACAGGTAGTTCTCTATTTTTTAAAGAAACTTTTAATATTACATCTCTTTCCGTTGGTTTTAGTTTTAGTGCCAAAATATTCTCATCAAATAATTTTAAAGAATCATTTAAAAATTCTTCTTTATTTAAATCTCCTAACTTACCATATAAAATAGCAATTTCTCTTTCATCTGTTGTATTGGATGTAATAAAATTAATTTTCGATTTCATAGAATCATATCTATCTTTTCTCATTATCTGAGGGTTATGTATTAATCTTTCAATTTCTATTTTACTTTCACTAGAATTAATTTTAAACTTAAACGATGGTTCATCATCAGATAAATTATCTTCAATCTCAATTTTATTATTATTTAAAACTAATTCCATTTTTGAATTATCTTCATATATAAAATCTAGTTCAAAAAGTCTATTTCTCCTTAAAGAAAATTGTCGTCGTTTTAACATTTCATATATATTAAAACTTAAACCCAAACTATCAGGCGAAGATACAAATAATTCTATCCCCTCCATAAAAGAAGTTTTACCGATATTGTTTTTCCCACCTATTAGATTAACTCTTTTAATATTCTTTACATTTAGTTCTTGAAAACATTTAAAGTTTGAGAAAGTTAAATCTTTAATAAAATGATTGGGCATGATTAATCCTTATGATTATTTTATTGATTATACTATTTATTTGATAATAGCTTAATTTTATAAACAATTTTTAGATATAATCACAAAAATACCATAAATATAGAGGATTAAAATGTTTGATAAAAGTATAAAAGCATATGAAGAAGCGAAGTGTGTAATTCCTGGTGGGGTTGATTCTCCTGTGAGAGCATTTAGTGGAGTTTTGGGTACACCACCTTTTATAGAAAGAGGTGAGGGTTCTTATCTCATTGATGTAGATGGCAACAGATATTTGGATTTTGTTCAAAGTTGGGGTCCACTGATTTTTGGACATTGTGATAAAGATATTGAAAATGTAGTTTTAGAAACTGTCAAAAAAGGTCTCTCTTTTGGTGCTCCTACCCAGCTTGAGACACAACTTGCAAGTGAAATCGTAGAGATGTATGATAATCTTGATAAAGTAAGATTTGTGAGTAGCGGTACTGAAGCTGTTATGTCAGCTATTCGACTTGCTCGTGGTGTAACTGGCAAAGACGATATTGTTAAGTTTGAGGGGTGTTATCATGGTCATAGTGATTCACTTTTAGTTGCTGCTGGAAGTGGTATGGCTACATTTGGAGCTCCTAGTAGTCCTGGGGTGCCTGCTGATTTAACAAAACATACTTTACTTGCTGAGTTTAATAATATCGCTCAATTAGAAAAGTGTTTTGCAGAGTCTTCAGATATTGCTTGTATTATCATAGAACCAATTGCTGGAAATATGGGACTAGTTCCTGCTTCAGAAGAATTTTTGAAAAAATGTAGAGAACTTTGTGATACACATGGTGCTATGCTGATTTTTGATGAAGTGATGAGTGGATTTAGAGCTTCTTTAAAAGGAGCATCAGGGATAGTTTCTACTGTACCAGATATTGTAACTTTTGGTAAAGTTATCGGTGCTGGAATGCCTGTGGGTGCTTTTGCTTCACGAAATGAGTTGATGTGTCAGTTGAGTCCTGAGGGTAAAATATACCAAGCAGGTACACTGAGTGGAAATCCTGTAGCGATGGCTGCTGGACTTAAGTCTTTACAAAAATTAAAATCTGATGCTACTATTTATGAGAGATTAAATGCAAAAGCATTTAGACTTACAAATGGTTTAAAAGAGGTAGCAACAAAAAATAATATCTCTTTACAAGTAGATACAAGAGGAAGTATGTTTGGATTCTTCTTTTGTGAGAATACCCCTACAAATATGAAAGAAGTAGGGCTTTGTGATTTTGATAAATTTGCAAAATTTCACAATGAGATGCTCAAAAAAGGGTTTTATTTTGCTTGTAGTCAATATGAAACAGGTTTTATTTGTGATACAATGACAAATGATGATATTGATGCAACTATCAAAGCTGCTGATCAAGTGATGGCGACTTTGTAAATTAAAGTTAGAATTAAAGTTAATTAAATAAAAAGGAAAACAAAATGATTAAACATATAGTATTTTTTAAGCTTTCAGAGCAAGGTATGGATCAAAGAGATGTAGTAGTAGAAAAGTTAAATGCACTTAAGGATTCAATTCCATACATAAGAGCTTTAGAAGTGGGTGTAAACTTTGCAGATGAAGAGCGTGCTTTTGATGTGGCACTTACAGTTGTACTTGATGATAAAGAAGCATTATTTAACTACGCTATTGATGATAATCATGTGGAGTTTGTAAATTTTGTAAAATCATTGGATACACATACGAAAGTTGTGGATTATGAGATAGAAAAAGAAAAAGCAAGTACAGAATTTGGAAATGCGAGTATCATCAAAAAAGCAAATATCTATTTTGAAGGAAATGTGACAAGTAGAACTGTATATGAAGAAGATGGGAGTAGAAAAACTCTTGGTATTATGATGCCAGGGTCATATACTTTTGCTGCTGAAGAAGCGGAACATATGGAGATTATCGCTGGAAATGTTGAAGTGGAGATAAAGGGAGAAGAAGGAAATGTTGAAACTATAGTTGGGGGAGAATATTTTGAAGTACCTGCAAATACAAGCTTTGATATTAAAGTAAACGAACCAACAGATTATTGTTGTACATACATACAATAAGCCTTATGTCAGAGAATACAAAAAAACAAAATCAAGAAATACCTAAACATAAAGACAAGTTAGAAGCCTTGGACAATATGTCTTTGGGTATCTCTATAGTTGTAGCTATTGCTTTGGGTGTAGGGATAGGGTTACTTTTAAAATCTTGGACTGGATATACATGGACTTTATGGATAGGTATTGGTTATGGTGTAGCAGCTGCTATTTTAAATGTATATAAAGCATATAAGAGAGCAAAAAAAGGTTTGGACAAATTAGCAGAAGATCCAAAATATAAATATGCTATGGAGCATGGAATAAATAAAGAAGACAATGATTAAGAAATCATTAAAAATATTTTTTATCATTGATATTGGAGTCATTGTTTTTTGTCTATTAATGGGACAATTCGATTGGCTTTTAAATACACAAATAGCATTTGTAAGTTCTCTTATTGTAACAATTGGATCGTATTTAGGGTATGAAAGAAATGTTGATAATAGAGTAAAAAATCATGTAAATGAAGATGATAATTACGATGAGATGGATAAAATGGACGATAAATATGATTTGTATTCTCCTGAAGTTCCTGAAGTGGAAGTAAATAAAATTCCTACTAAAGAAGAGATAAAAGAGGCTATGAAACCCATCAAACAAAACCATTTTGCAAATTTCAAATCAGGATTTGCAGGGATGGCATCGTTTTATAGAATATTTGGATATGTTGGTTTAGTTATTGGCTTTTTTTATTTGAATAATAATGGCTATTTACATATTTATTCTTATATTTTAGGATTTTTAATCGTTCCACTCTCTTCTCTTATCATAAGTATCTCTTTTAAAAAAGAATATAATACAAAGGAGACTGTATAGTTTGAAACAATATTTAAATTTATTAAATCATATTTTAACAAAAGGTGTCAAGAAAGAAGATAGAACTGGTACTGGTACGACTTCTGTATTTGGATACCAGATACGGTTTGATTTGCAAGATGGTTTTCCTATGGTGACAACAAAAAAGACTTTTTTAAAAGCTATCATATCTGAGCTTTTATGGTTTATTGAGGGTTCTACAGATGAGAGAAGACTTGCAGAAATTCATTTTGGTGATAAAGCTTCAAATATAATTGATAAAAAAACTGTTTGGACAGCAAATGCAGATGCACAAGGGAAAGAGCTAGGATATATAAATACTGATACTGTAAAAGAGCTAGGTCCTGTGTATGGCGCTCAATGGCGTTCTTGGAAAGGTACGAATGGAAAATTTATCGACCAGTTAGCTGATTTGATAGATCAGATTAAAACCAATCCTGATTCGAGAAGATTAATCTTATCAGCATGGAATGTAGGTGAATTAGAAAAAATGGCACTACCACCTTGTCATACTTTTTTTCAGTTTTATGTAGCACAGGGAAAACTTTCTTGTCAGTTATACCAAAGAAGTGCAGATAGTTTTTTGGGTGTTCCTTTTAATATCGCTTCGTATGCATTACTTACTATGATGATAGCTCAAGTTTGTGAGCTTGAAGTAGGGGATTTTGTACATACTTTTGGAGATGCTCATATCTATTCAAATCATTACGATCAAGTGAATTTACAACTTTCTCGTGAACCATTTCCACTGCCAACGATGAAAATAAATCCAAATATTAAAAGTATAGAAGATTTTAAAATGGAAGATTTTGAACTCGTGAATTATCAATGTCACGAAACAATAAAAGCAAAAATGGCAGTATAAAAAGGAAAAATCATGAAAATTTCGATGATAGTAGCCTATGGTAAAAATTGGGAAATAGGGCTAAACAATCAAATGTTATGGCATATAAGTGAGGATTTTAAAAACTTCAAAACTATTACAAGTGGGCATCATATACTTATGGGGAGAAAAACATTTGAAAGTATTGGAAAACCACTTCCCAATAGAACATCAATAGTTTTATCAAAGAGTGGGTTTGAGTGTGAGGGTGTTTATTCGTTTAATGATATTCAAAAATCGATAGACTTTGCACGAGAAAATGGGGAAGAGGAACTTTTCATCATAGGTGGTGCAAATATCTATAAAAATTTATTTCCTTATGTAGATAAAATGTATCTAAGTGAAGTTGATTTTGAAGGTGAAGCGGATGCATATTTAGAAGAGATTGATTTTGCTTCTTGGGATATGATAGAAGAAAAAGAGTATGAAGCTGTTATCGTAGATGATAAAGTGGAAAGTCCTGCTTGGAAATTTAAAGTATGGATTAAAAAAGACTGATTTAGATTTTAAATCAGTAAGTTTTAAAAAGAGACTAAATTATTTAGTCTCTTTTTTTGTACTTGTTTTCTTTGCGGCCGTTGTAGTTTTTTTCGCAGGTGCTTTTTTGGTTGTAGTGGTTTTCTTAGCTGCTGGTTTCTTTTTTACAGGTGTTTTTTTGGCTGTTGTGGTTTTTTTCACAGGTGCTTTTTTAGCGGCTGCCCCTCGTCTCCCTTTTGTCGGTTGATTTTTAATGATCTCTTTTACTTCATCCCAATTTAAAGCTTTGATATCTTGCTCATCTAACTCTTTTGGAAGTTTGTAGTTTTTCTTTTTAGATTTTATATAAGGACCATATCGACCAATGATGATTTGTGTCTCTTCATCAGGAAAATCTTTTAACAGTGCTTTTGCTTTTATCTCCTTAAGCTCTTTTATCACTTCTAATGCTCGTGGTAATTCAACTGTATAAGGATCATCCTCTTTTAAAGAAAAGTACTCAGACTTAATCTGTAAATAAGGTCCAAATCTTCCTATATTAACTTTGACATCATTTCCATTTTCATCTTGACCTAGTACTTTTGGAAGTTGCAGTAGCACTAATGACTCTTCCAATGTAATATTATTTACACTTAATGTATTTGGTATAGATGCTATTTTTGGTTTCTCTTCATCCTCTTTTGTACCACATTGTACATAAGGTCCATATTGTCCAACTCTAGCCGTAACTGGTTTGAGCATCTCTGGATGCTCACCGAGTTCTCTTATATCTGAAAACTTTGCACGAGGGGCATTCTCTGTTTTATCTTCGACATTTTCTACGAAAGGTTCATAAAATTCTTTCATAACATCTTGCCAAGCCATCTGCCCCTCTGCAATTTTATCAAACTCTTCTTCTACATGTGCTGTAAATCCAAGACTTACAATATAATCAAAATGTTCAACTAAAAAGTCATTTACGACTGTTCCTATAAGGGTAGGTTTGAGTTTTTTATCTTCAGTTTTAATTACATATTCTCTTGCTTGAATAGTTGCAATTGTTGGAGCATAGGTAGAAGGTCGACCAATACCCTCAGCTTCCATTTTTTTTACAAGAGCAGCTTCTGAATATCTTGCAGGTGGTTTTGTAAAATTTTGTTCAGTGATAAGTTTTGTAAGATTTAAAATACTACCTTTCTCTATAGTAGGTAAAATTTTCTCTGTATTATCTAATGCAGCTTCAGGATCATCGCTTCCTTCTGTATAGGCTTTCATAAATCCAGCAAATACTATTCTTGTACCTTTTGATTGAAATTCATACTCTTTCTTTGCACCTGCTGATATTTTGTATGTAGTATTTGCGACAATAGCTTGTGCCATTTGCGTAGCAATGGTTCTTTTCCAAATAAGACTATAGAGTCTATATTGACTATGATCTAAATATGGTTTTACATCATTTGGCTTAAGAGCTAAATTAACTGGACGAATCGCTTCATGGGCTTCTTGAGCACCTTTTGCTTTACTTTTATAATGTCTAGGTTTTACCAAAGCATATTTATCACCATATTCAGTAGTGATCACCTCTTTTGCAGCACTTGTAGCAAGAGTAGATAAGTTTACACTATCTGTTCTCATATAAGTTATCAGACCCCCTGTATGCCCAGGGATTGTTACACTTCCCTCATAAAGTTGTTGGGCAAGTATCATCGTTTGTTTTACACCAAAACCAGCTTTTCTACTTGCCTCTTGTTGGAGTGTAGAAGTTGTAAAAGGAGGGGCAGGGTTCCTTCTACTCTCTTTTTCTTCTATATTTTCGAGTACATATTGACCTTGTTTACAAGAGTTTTCTATGATTTTAGCTTCTGCTTCATTGTGTACTTTTGCAAGTTTATTATCTATTCTTGCAAGATCTGCTTTGAGTTCTGGAGTATTAAATTCTGTTTTTACTTTCCAAAATTCAACAGGTATAAAAGCTTCTATCTCTTTTTCTCTATCGACTAAAATACGAACGGCAACACTTTGAACACGCCCAGCACTTAATCCATAACGAACTTTTTTCCAAATAAGAGGAGATAGTTTATATCCAACGGCTCTATCAAGTATTCGTCGAGCTTGCTGAGCATCTACTAAGTTTTGATCTACATCTCTAGGACTCTCCAAAGCATGTAAAATTGCTTTTTCTGTAATCTCATGAAATACAATTCTTTTTAAAGGGTTTTTTTCGATTTTAAGTGCAGGGATAAGATGCCAGGCAATAGCTTCTCCCTCCCTATCTTCATCGGCTGCGAGGTAGATAACTGTATCTTTATCGATTTGTTTTTTCAAATCACTGATAACTTTACTTTTATCTCTTGAAACCATATATTGTGGTTTAAAATTATCTTCAGGATCAAATCCAAGTTTTGACTTTGGTAAATCTCTTACATGACCCATTGACGCCATGACTGTGTAATCTGATCCTAAGAATTTTGATATTGTTCTTGCTTTTGCTGGTGACTCAACTATCACTAAGTTTTTCATGCATAGCCTTGATTTTTTATTTTATTAGTCGAATACTAACATAAATAAATTAAAGTTTGTGTAAGTATGAAATAAATTTAAAAAAAATTATTTAAAGACTTATAAATTGATTTCATATTAATGAAGCTTTATATGACATAAAATAAGATAAAATACTTAAGTTCAAATATTAAGGTAGCCTATGTCTCAATTAATTAAGTTATTGTTGTTATTAGTTTTTTTTTCTTCATTAAATGCAAAAACGATTACTCCAAGTGAAGTATACTCTCAAGTTATACTTATTCAAAAAGAGTTACACTCTATCATGGTATATTATAATATAAAAGATAGTGATGATAAAGTGACTCAGTTAAATGTTATACTAAAGCCTAGAAATGTATGGCAAAAATCGTATGAAATAATGATTAAAATTAATATTTTGAGGAATACTCATAATTTACCAAGTATAAAACCTGTCAATATGACTCCTGTATTACATTTAAATCCAGATTTGGTATATGAACAAACCCAAAGGATACTTACTGAACTTAAAATATTTAAATTACGGTTAGGACTACCTAAACAACAGTTTGATGAAGAAAGGTTTTTTGATAAAACGCCCAGTGATGTATTTAATGGTTTGAATACTATATCTACTTCATTGGATCTATTAAATCAAGGAGGGTTGACACCTTCTTTTGTATTTACTGAAAATATGAAAGTTTATGATGATATATCGTTGATATTGAATTTTTTGGAGATTGAAGATAAAACTATTCCTCGACTCAAAAATAAAAATGCCACCCCATATGTTACATTTGAAACGGGAATGGATATTTTAAATAAAATAAAATATTTACAAATAAATTCTGGATTGGATTTTGTTGATTTTAGTGGATTTCGTAAGAAAAAAATAATTCCTAGTGATGTATTTAGTTTAACCCAAATGATTTTGGCTGAATTACAAACAATTAAAGCATATATAGGCTTAAAAGCAATTACACCACACGCTGCTAATTATAAAACTAAAACACCCATAGAGGTTGATCAGTTGATGAGTTGGAATTTGAGAAAATTAAATTTAATACAATCATTAAAAAGAAGGAAAGAGTAAAATGAACAAAAAGATACATAATTTTGGAGAAAATTTTAGTTTTTCAATTAAAAATAAAGTATTTGTATTATTTCTCTTTGTAATTATTACTTCTGTCAGTATCGTAGGCTTTTTTGGATTTATAAAAGCAACTCAATCATATACAAAAGCCTCTATTGCTTCAAATTATCAAAAAACGCACGATTTAGCGAATGACTTAGAGGGTATTTTAAGAACTATTCCAAATGATGTATTTTATACAAGTAATTTTTATGCCTTAGAAAAATTATTGGTTTGGGAAGGATTAGGGGAAAAAAGAAAAATAAAGTATTGGAAAAATATTTATACTTCTGCATTAAAAGATTATATGAATAGTGAAAATTCTTATTATAAAATTAGAGTCTTTTCAGTGAATGGAGATGAACAAATATCGATAAAGCGTAATGAAAAGACAGGTAAAGCAATGCAAGTTGATATAAATAATTTTTCTAATAAAGCAAATAGGGACTATTTTAGCGAGGCATTAAAATTAGAAAAAGGGGAAGTTTATATCTCGAAGATGAATCTTAATATAGAGCATGGCAAAATTGAAAAATCATATATTCCAGTTATTCGATATTCTACACCAATAATAAATAAAAACGGTGAACTAAAAGGGGTAATTGTTTTAAACTTTGATGCAAACTATATTTTAGATGAAATTATCAAAAGAAAGTCTTTAGATGACAAAAATAATGTACAAGAGTATTATTTATTAAATGAGGAGGGGTATTATCTATTTCATAAAGATAGAACGAAGATGTGGGGATTTCAATTAGGATTAAATACCAATTTTAATAATGATTACAAAGGGGTTTTTGATAAACTCAAAGAGGATAAACTCAAAATATATATTGAAAATAACAAAATATATTCCATGGATAAAGTTTATCCAAATAAAAAAGACAATAAATATCAATATTGGTATCTTGTGACTGTCATAGATAAAGATGTTGCTTTATCTTTATTAGAAGAGTTTATATATCAATTTTTATTTGTTTTACTGGGTGTTTTACTAGTTAGTTTTATTCTTATTAATAAATATATTTCAAGATTAATGGATCCTTTATCAATTGTAAATGTTCAATTACAGGCATTGTCCAAAGGTGAGATTCAAAAAGAAGAGATTAGCTATTTAGGCAATGATGAAGTGGGTCAAATCGTAAAATCAACGAATATTTTAATAGATGCTATAGAAACAACCATTATTCAAGCAAATGCAATTGCGAGTGGAGATTTTACAAAAGACATCATACTTTTAGGTAAAAATGACGCCTTGGGGATGGCACTTCACGGGATGACACAAAGATTAAAAGAGATTGCAAATCTTTCTAACAACTTAGCCGTAGGTAATTATGATGTAAGAGTAATTGCAAAAAGTGATAAAGATGAGTTAGGTTTGGCATTGTTAAGTACCATTGAATATTTAGAAAATATTACAAAAATAACTGAATCAATTGCATTGGGTGATATTGATGTAAGATATATTGTACGAAGTAAAGAGGATAGATTGGGATTTGCTATTTTAGAGATGCTTGAATATTTAAAATCTATTGTTAATCAGGCAAATAATATCTCTAAGAATGATTTTAGTCAAAGTATCGAAGCCAAAAGTAAAAAAGACAATCTAGGATTATCAATCGCTACAATGACTGAGTTATTACGACAAAATTCAATAAAAAATAAAAATGAAATTTGGTTTAATGAAGGTTTGCGTTTATTTTCAGATAAGATCATAGGGATAACAAATCCATTAGTTTTATCAAATATAAGTTTAAATGAGAGTTGTCGATACTTAAATATTATGAGCAGTATTATGTATTCATTTGATAAAGAGAGTGATTCATTGGTACTTACATCTTCTTTCTCTTTTGTAAAAGGGAAAAATACAATAGAAGAATTTGCTTTGGGCGAAGGAGTTATAGGGCAGGTAGGACTTGAAAGAAAATTAATAGTATTAAAGAATTTAGAAGAGAATAATCTTTTTATGGATACTGGTATTGAAAATTTACAAGTAAAAGAGATAATTGTTTTTCCTTTAGTGCATGATAAAAAGTTGTTAGGTGTTGTGCAGATGCAAAGTGCTGTTCCTTTTACGGCTATTCAAAAAGAGTATTTGATGGAAGTATCACAGATTTTTTCTACCACATTTTTTACTTTAGTACAAAATTTACAGATTAAAAAACTTTTAAAAGAATCACAAAAAGCATTTGAAGAACTTCAGTTAAAATCAGAAGAGATGCAAACGCAAAGTGAAGAACTTCGTGCATCAAATGAACAGATGGAGGAGCAAGCAACTCAATTACAAACTCAATCAGCTAATTTACAAGAAAAAAATAAAGAGATTGAGCAAGCAAAAAAAGAGATAGATATACGAGCAAATGAGTTAGAAACATCCAATCAATATAAAAGTGAATTTTTAGCAAATATGAGTCATGAATTACGAACCCCTTTAAATTCAGTGATTTTATTATCATCATTGTTATCTAAAAATACACAAGAAAATTTACTTGATAAAGATATAGAAAAAATAGCAGTAATAAATGAATCAGGGAATGAATTGCTGCGTTTAATAAATGATATTTTAGATTTAAGTAAAATAGAATCAGGGAAAATGGAGTTAATAGTAGATAAAATAGATTCTTATAGTTTATTGAATAATTACAATGAAGTATTTTCACATTCTGCAAAAGATAAAGGAATTAGTCTAATCATTAGGGACAATTATCAAAATACTTTTTATAATGATAAAGATAGATTAAATCAAGTAGTGCGAAATCTTATCTCAAATTCGTTAAAATTTACTAAAAAAGGATTGATTGAGGTGAGTATCTCTCAATCAGTAAATTACCAATTACCAATTCAAATCTCTATTAAAGATACTGGAATAGGAATTGCAAAAGAGAAACAAGAGCTTATTTTCAAAGCATTTATGCAAGCTGATGGGAGTACAAGTAGAGAGTTTGGAGGGACAGGTTTGGGATTGTCTATAAGTAAAGAGTTAGTCCATTTGATGGGTGGTAAAATAGTGATTGATTCTATTGTTGGTGAGGGTTCTACATTTAGTATTTATTTACCAAATTTAAAAGATAAATATAAAGATAAAAAAATACAAGATGTTTCTAAAAAAAATTATACAGATAAAACAGTTATAAATAGAATAGAAAAACCAGAAGTTTTAATAGATAAGTTTCTCATTATTGAAGACAATCAATCTTTTGCAAATGTACTTAAAAATATAGTTGAAGAGAAGGGATTAAAAGCTTTTGTAGCACACACGGGTAAAGAGGGAATCTCTATAGCTCAAAAACACCATATTAATGGGGCTATAATTGATTTGGGTTTGCCCGATATACCAGGTATTGAAGTGATAAAAGAGTTAAAATCAAATCCACTGACTCAAGATATTCATATTCAAGTTATTTCAGGACAAGATATTGGAAAAGAAAACTTTGAAAATATTCGTATAGATGGTTATTTACAAAAACCTGTTTCAGCAGCACAAATACATCAAACAATAGAAAAAATAGAATCTCAAAAAGATGTACAAACAAAGTCTATCTTAATTATTGAAGATAACTTAGTACATTTAAATGCATTACATGAGTATTTAGATGAAGAGAGGGAATATGATATTACGACAGCACAAACTCTTGTAGATGCAAAAAAGATAATAGAAGAAAAATATTTTGATATTGCTATAGTGGATTTGGCTCTTAGTGATGGGAGTGGGATAGAAATTTGTCAAAAAATATCACAAAGCAAAGAAGATACGGTTGTTTTAATATATACAGGTCGTGACTTGACTATGGACGAAGCAGATTATTTAAATGAGATCAGTGATGAAATTATCATTAAAAATCCAAATTCACATCTACGTCTTAACGATGAAATCACTCGATTTTTAGAAACACCTTCGGTGACAGTGAACAAAAAGTTTTCATCACAAATTACAAATTTAAATAAAGATTTTAGTAGTAAAGAGAAACTTGAAAATAAAAAAGTGCTTATAGTTGATGATGATATAAAAAATATTTTTGTATTAAGTGCTGCTTTGCAAGAGCATAATATGAATATTTCACATGCTAGAAATGGGAAAGAAGCGTTGGAATTTTTAGGAAAAAATAAGGATATGGATATTATAATGATGGACATTATGATGCCTATAATGGATGGTTATGAATGTATGAAAGCTATTCGTTTGGATGACACTCTTAAACATCTACCAATTATCGCAGTTACAGCCAAAGCGATGGCAAAAGATAAAGAAAAAGCTTTACAAAGTGGGGCAGATGATTATCTTACAAAACCAATCGATTTAGAAAAATTACGAACAATGATTATGATGTGGATAAATAAATAATTGATGAAAATTGATGACAATTTACTGACATTATTTTTGAGAAATGTCAAAGAAAAATATGGAGATGATTTTTTAAATTATAATTGTAGGATGTTAAAAAGAAGGATTTTAATACATAGTATTAAACTTCATATTAATAGTTTTGATAAATATACACAAGCTGTACTAGATAGTATGGATATTTTCGATGAGATGTTTAGCTATTTTAGCATCAATATCACGGAGTTTTTTAGAGAACCAGAGCAATTGAAAATCTTTAAAGAACATATAATTCCCTATTTAGAAACATTTCCCTATCTAAAGATATGGTGTGCTGGTTGTAGTACAGGAGAGTCTCCATATTCATTAAGTATTCTGTTAGAAGAGGTAGGACTTTTAGATAAGTGTCAAATATATGCAACAGACTTTAACAATCAAGTTTTATCAAGGGCAAAAAATGGACTTTATGATATAGAAAATTTGGAAGAAGTTTCAAAGAGATATATATCAAGTGGTGGAGAAAAAGAGTTTGAAAAGTATTTTATAAAAAAAGGGAAATACTACCAAATAAAAAAAAGAATAAAAGAAAAAATATTGTTTTTTAATCACAATTTGGTAACAGATGGACTTATAAATACTTTTCAATTAATTATATGTAAAAATGTAATGATATATTTTGATCAAGATTTAAAAAAATTAACAATAGATAAGTTTCAACAATCTTTAGTCCATAATGGTTTTTTGATTTTGGGAAATAGTGAATATTTACCACAGTCATTAGAAAAAGATTTTAAATTATATATAAAAAAAAGTAAGGTGTATCAAAAAAAATGTTAATAGATATTTTAATAGTTGATGATGTTAAAGCAAATTTAATATCATTGGAAGCATTGCTCGAAACAATAGATCCAAATTTTAATGTGATAAAAGCAAATAGTGGCATGGAAGCATTAGAATATGCTTTATCAATTCAACCAAAACTTATTATCTTGGATATTCAAATGCCTGAGATGGATGGATTTGAAGTTGCACAGTTATTGAAAGCGAATAAAAATACGCAAGATATTCCAATCATATTTTTAACAGCTGCCTATAAATCTGAAGAGTTTGTAGAGCAAGGATTTGGCTTGGGAGCGGTGGATTACTTAACAAAACCTATTGATGAAAATCAGTTTGCAAATAGAATTAATTTATATACAAAACTGATCAAAAGTATAGAAGAGAATAGAAAAAAAGATGCTATCTTAAATGAACAAAGTAAATTAGTAAGTATGGGGGAGATGATAGGAAATATTGCTCATCAATGGAGACAACCACTTAGTGTAATATCGACAGGTGTTACAGGGATGCAGGTGGAAAAAGAATATGGTTTGTTAAGTGATGAAAAGTTTGAAAAAACATGTACCATGATTAATAACAATGCCCAATATCTTTCTAAAACTATTGATGATTTTAGAAACTTTGTAAAAGGAGAAAGAATTAAAAAACGATTTAATTTAAAAAACGATATTGATTCTTTTTTGCATTTAGTTGAGGGAAGTATTAAAAAAGCTAATATAAATATTATACTTAATTTAGATGAAGAAATAGTATTAGATGGATATGAAAATGAATTAACACAGTGTTTTATCAATATTTTTAATAATTCAAAAGATGTATTAGTCAATCAAGAAAATACAAATCGTTTTATTTTTATTACAACTGAGTTAAAAAATGATAAAGTAATAATTAAATTTAAAGATAATGGTGGTGGTATAGTACCAGAAGCTATTAATAGAGTATTTGAGCCTTATTTTACTACAAAACACCAATCGCAGGGAACAGGTTTGGGTTTACACATGACTTATAACTTAATTGTAGACGGAATGGGTGGGTCAATAGATATAAAAAATTGTGAATATTCATATAATAATCAAAATCAAAAAGGTGCGGAGATAGTTATGAAATTTTTAATTTACTAAACTTTTGGTATAATATTTAAAAATTAACAAATTAGGATAATAAATTGTCATTAGAATTATTACAAAAACAAGCAAATACGATTAGATTTTTAGCAGCAGATATGGTGCAAGCAGCAAATAGTGGACATCCTGGTGCACCTATGGGTATGGCTGACATTGCTACAGTTTTGAGTAAATATTTGAAAGTTGATCCTACAAACTCTACTTGGTTAAATAGAGATAGATTGGTATTTTCAGGGGGACATGCTTCTAGTATGGTATATTCTCTTTTACATTTATGGGGGTTTGATCTAACTATTGAAGACTTAAAACAATTTAGACAAACGGGGAGTAAAACTCCAGGACATCCTGAATATAAACATACTCATGGAGTAGAGATCACCACAGGACCATTGGGTCAAGGTGTAGCAAATGCAGTTGGTTTTGCTATGGCATCAGCATATGCTAAACACACATTAAATACTACATCTGCTGTAATTGATCATCATGTGTATTGTTTTTGTGGTGATGGAGACTTACAAGAGGGTATCTCGTATGAAGCGTGTGCAACTGCTGGACATCAACAAACATCAAACTTAACTATTATTTATGATTCAAATGACATCACTATTGAAGGTGATATTAGTATCGCTTGGAGTGAAGATGTAACGAAAAGATTTGAAGCTATCAATTTTGATGTTATTACTATAGATGGTCATAATTTTGAAGAGATTGATGCTGCTTTAAGTACTTCGAGAAATAGTGATAAACCTACATTAATCATAGCTAAAACTGCTATTGGGAAAGGTGCTGCTACCATGGAAGGAAGTCACCATACTCATGGAGCGCCTTTAGGTATAGATGAATTATCTGCTTCAAAAACAAAAGCTGGATTTGATGCAAATGCTTCATTTGTAGTATCTGATGAAGTTAAAAAAGCTTTTGATAAAACAGAATCTGGAAAAATTTTAAGTGATGCGTGGAATGATTCTTTATCAAAAGACTCTATTGCTCAAATTGATGCACTTGTAAAACCATCGTATGAAAATATTCAATACCCAGATTTTTCTGAAATATCAGATATGGCAACAAGAGATTCAAACCACAAAATTTTAAATGCTATTGCTTCTACTGTTCCTGGATTTATTGGTGGTAGTGCAGATTTAGCTCCATCAAACAAAACAAACTTAACAGATATGGGAGATTTTCCAAAAGGGAGAAATATCCACTTTGGTATCAAAGAACACTCGATGGCTGCTATTACAAATGCTATGAATGTTTATGGATTATTTAAAGTATTTAATGCAACATTTTTTATCTTTTCTGATTATCTGAAACCAGCCGCAAGAGTCGCAGCGTTATCAAATATCCCTACACACTTTGTATGGACACATGATAGTATCGGTGTTGGTGAAGATGGTGCAACACATCAACCAATCGAACAACTTTCACAGTTTAGAGCTATGCCAAACTTCTATACATTTAGACCAGCTGATGCAACAGAAAATATAGAGTGTTGGAAAACTGCACTTACAATGAATGCTCCTACAGGTTTTGTATGTTCAAGACAAAAATTGAGAAATCTTAAAGGTGTTAAAATAACTGGGGATGTATCAAATGGTGGATATTTATTAGAAAAAAGAGAAGGTGCTGATATTACACTTATGGCTTCAGGTAGTGAAGTTGCATTGTGTTTGGATGCTGCGGCAGAACTTGAAAAAGAAGAGATTTATGTAAATGTTGTTTCTGTTCCTTGTTTTGATCTTTTATGTGAACAAAGTGAAGAGTACATCGAATCTATTATCAATGAAGATGAGATGTTTGTAATCGCTGTTGAAGCAGCTACTGCTGTTGAGTACTATAAATTTGCTGACCATGTTATTGGAATGAATACATTTGGTGAGAGTGGAAAAGCTGATGAACTTTTTGAAAAATTTGGATTTACTACAGATAAATTAGTTGCAAATATCAAAAAATTTGTAGCGTAAGTTGTAGGTAACGATGTCTTATTTATCATGGCATACAGAACATGCTAATAAACATAAAAAGCTTGTAGAAAAATTATCTCATCTAAGTGATGATGAGATGATTAAATATTTTGATTTTGATAATATGGTAAAAAAAGAGCCTGATTTTTGTGTAATGTATGCAAAAAATAAAAAATGTCACGATATGGAAACACTCAATTGTTATCTATGTGCTTGCCCAAACTTTAGAGTAGGGGAAGTATCAAGTACATGTGACATCAAAAGTAAAGATGGAGGAAGTATAACTTCAAAAGATGGTTTTGTGCATCAAGATTGTTCTCAATGTCATGTCCCTCATAAAGTAAGTTATGTAAAAAAACATTTTAGTAGAGATTGGAAAGATATTATGTCTAAAAATTTTCAGTAGATTAGATATTTTAAGGAAAAATATGTTTAAAACAATACTTTTGATAACTCTATTTATAACCAATATCTTTGCTAACAGTAATGATATTGGATTGACACCATTAGAGAAAGATTGGATTAAAAATCATCCAGTTATAAATGTTGGTGGTGAAATGGATTGGGCTCCATTTGATTTTGTTGATGAAAATCATAATTATAATGGACTAGCAAAAGATTATCTCGATATGATAGCTAGTATAGCAGGATTTAAAGTAAAATACCATACAGGTAAAAGTTGGGAAGAGTTACTTTTGTCTATTAAGACAGGTGAAATAGATATGCTTCCCTCTTTATACAAAAACAAACAAAGAGAAAAATACATCACTTTTACTCATTCTTATTTATCTCTTTCTGATTATATCTTTACTACAAGTCAAAATTTGGGTTTAAACAGTCTTGATAAATTAGGTGGTCATACTATTGCACTTATAAAAGGATTTGATAATGTTTCTTGGATTAAAAAAAATTATCCCACTATAAAGATCATAGAAAAAAATAATATCTTGGAATGTTTAGAATCTTTGAAAATAGGTGAAAGTGTTGCTTTTATCGGAGATAATCCATCTACAACTTACTCTATAGAAAAAAATTTTATTACAGATATTCAATTAAATAATGTTATAGAAGAACGAAATCCTACAAAATTATATATGGGAATTAAAAAAGAATATAAAATTTTAGCTACAATCATTAATAAGATTATTAAAAGCAGATTACATGATAATCTATCTATCATATCTGCAAAGTGGATGAAAGTGGTGGAAAATAAAGATCTTATTTTAACCGATACTGAAAAAAAATGGATGGGTAATAATCCTATAAATAGAATTGCAGTTATGAGCTATTGGCCACATGATAAAAATGGAGATAGCCTTCATACGGAATTATTAAAACTTATAAATCATTATAGCGGATTGATTTTGGTTCCTATTCAATTTGATATATGGAAAGATGCTTATATAAAAGCCAAAACAGCAGATGGAATACATGGTATTATGGGACTTAGTTGGAGTAAAGAGAGAGAAAATTTTTTTTCTTATACTTCTCCATATAGTTTTACACCAGCTCATCTAGTAACAAGAAAAACAAATACTACAATCAAAACTTTAAAAGATCTCGAAAATAAAACGGTTTTACTAAAAGAAAATGAGATAACATATAAAATTTTAAAGAATAAAGCACCATCTAGTAAAATAATTGATTTTAAAAAATCAAAAGAGATGATAAAACGATTGTCTAGTGATCCAAATACAGACGCTTTATTATCTTATTATATGGAACAAAATGTATTGAAAAAATATAATTTAAAAATTGTAAATAAAATATATGATCGATATGGTGAAGTATCTATAGGTATCAATAATTCCTATAAAATTTTAAGCAGTATTATCAATAAAACGTTAAAAATTATCCCTAAACATGAGCTCTCCTATCTTCGAGATAAAGATTGGGGTAATATTAAAAGTGATACTAAAATTTCTACAAAAGAGTTCAAATATATTGCTGAAAATAATATTGTAAAAGTATGTACAAATCCAAATTGGGAACCTATAGAATTTACAAAAAATGCTAAAGTACAAGGAATTTCTATTGATTTATTAGGTATTATTAAAGAAAAACTTAATATAGAATACAAATTTATTAAAACATCTTCATGGTCAGAATCTCAACAGTTTTTAAAAGAGAAAAAATGTGATATATTACCAAGTGCCGTGAGGACAAAGGAAAGAGAAAAGTATGCTAATTTTACAAAGTCTTACTTCAAATATGATTTAGCAATTATAACGAAATCTGATGAGCCTTTAGTGAGAAATTTTGAAGATATTATATCGAAAAAAATGTCACGAAAAAAAGGTTCAGGACTTATTTCAAAATTACAATCCAAGTATCCAAATATTGTGATTGAAGAAACACCATCTTATGAAGATTCACTTCAAAAGGTTATCTCTGGTGATGTCTATTTTACTATCTCTACAGTACCTGTTTTTTCATATTTTAAAAGTAAATATGAAGTGAAAGGTTTACAAGTTGCAGGGTATTCTGATTTTAAATTTGATTTAAGTATTGCAGTTAGAAATGACAATAAAATTCTTTTAAGTGTTTTAAATAAAGTACTCTTGACAATACCTCAATCTACTCTTCAATTAATTCAAGATAAATGGGCGACGGCAAAAGTAATCCACAGTACAAATTGGGATTTAATAATTAAAATTTTGTGTTTTGTTTTCATTATTCTGATTTTTATTTTTGTATATAACAGAAAATTAAAATCTATGGTTGATACTAAAACAAAAGATATAAATGAACAAAAAGAAGAGCTTCTTTTACTAATGAAATCATTAGATAAAAATGTTATTTATGCAAAGAGTGACTTAAAAGGTATACTGACTCATGTAAGTGAAGCATTTTGTACTATTAGTGGTTATTCCAAAGATGAATTAATAGGGAAGCCTTATAGTATTATCCGTCATCCAGATACAGAAAAAAGTGTATTTCAGGAGATATGGGACAATGTAAGAAAAGAAGCAACATTTGAAATCGAAATTAAAAATATGAAAAAAGATAAAAGTTCTTACTGGATAAGATCACATCTTGAACCAGAATATGATTCAAACACAAAACATATTGGGTATAGTGCTGTAATAACCAATATTACAGATAAAAAAGCTATTGAAGAATTAAGTAAAACTTTAGAAGCAAAGGTTGTAAGTCGTACACTTGAACTCACTATGCAAAAAAAACAAATAGAAGGTATATTGGAAAACATTTTATTACCAGTTTTAATCACTTCTAAAGCTAATAGAATAATTATGTATGCAAATAAATCTGCAGAGATTCAATATGGTTTATCTATGGATAAAATGATTGGATGTTCTATTGATAATGTGTATACCATGAAAAATCAAAGAAAAATAATTTTAAAGGAACTTCATGAAAAAGGTTTTATAGAAAGTTTGGAACAATCTTTTGCTACACATGCGGGAAAAGAATTTGTAGGATTATTATCTGTAAAACCTATTGTATATGAAGGAGAAGAGGCATATCTTGGTATGACAACAGATATAAGCTATCAAAAAAGAATTGAGGAAGAGATTCGTGAGGTACATAAACATACACGAGATAGTATTGAATATGCCTCTTTAATTCAACATTCTCTTATTCCTCAAAATGATTCTTTTAATAAATATTTTGAGGAATATCTTACAATTTGGCATCCAAAAGATATAGTAGGTGGAGATATTTATCTTTTTGAAGAGTTAAGAGATGATAATGAGTGTTTACTTATGGTTATAGATTGTACAGGTCATGGTGTACCAGGTGCTTTTGTAACAATGTTGGTAAAAGCAATAGAACGTCAAATTATAGCAACCATAAAACATAATCCAAAAGAGGAGGTGAGTCCTGGGAAATTATTACGAATATTTAATAAAAATATGAAAAAGATTTTAAGACAAGAGAGTGTAGATAGTATTTCTAATGCTGGATTTGATGGAGGAATTTTATATTATAATAAAAAAGATAAGATTATAAAATATAGTGGTGCTGAAACTCCTTTGTTTTATATAGATAAAGATAAAAAGTTACAAATGATTAAGGGTGAAAGACACTCCATAGGATACAAAAAAAGTGATGCTAATTTTGAATTTAAAGACCATGTCATTGAAGCTCACAATGGTATGCAATTTTATTTAACAACCGATGGTTATTTGGATCAAAATGGTGGACCAAAAGGGTTTCCATTTGGAAAAAAAAGCTTTACTTCATTAATAAAAGAGTACAATCATGAGTCTTTTGCTGATCAGCAAGAGATCTTTTTGGATGAATTACATCTTTATCAAGGTGATGAAGATAGAAATGATGATGTTACTCTCATTGCATTTAAGATATAAAGGATGTGTAATATGAAGTTTATGATTGTTGATGATTCAAGATTATCACGAAAAAAATTGTCTGATTTTATTCGTACATTAGGATATGAAGTTTCTTGTGAAGCAATTAATGGTGTAGATGCACTAGAAAAATTTAAAAAATTTGAACCTAATTATATACTCACAGATTTAGAAATGCCACAAATGAAAGGTGATGAATTATCGAAAAGAATATTAGAAATTCAAAATGATGTAACCATAATTATAGTTACTACAATTATGGATAAAAAAGAGTTATTAAATGTGATACGATTAGGAGTAAAAAAAGTTATGAACAAACCAATAACACTAGAAAATTTAAGAATGTCGATTGATGAATTAAAGGAGAGAAGATGATTGCTAAACATATTGAAAATATTGAAAGTTTTCTTACTACAGATTATTTATCTTTGAAAAATAGTTTAGAAAAGTTATTATATGATTATAAAAGAAAAGAAAATCGATTAAATATGATTGTAAATCAAAGTGATAAGCAACAAAAAATCTTATTGTCTTTGAATGAAGAGCTTGATATTTATAAAAATAAATTAGAGATAAAAGTTGAAGAAGAGATACTCAAACGAAAAGAGAAAGAAGCTATGATTTTGCATCAGTCAAAATTGGCAGCTATGGGTGAAATGATGGATGCTGTAGCCCATCAATGGAAACAGCCTATAAATATTATCCACATGCATATTGATATGTTAGGATATGACTTTGAAGATAATATGGTAAATGAAGCATATGTAAAAAAATTACAAGATGATGTATTTAGAAATATACAGCATATGACAAATACTCTCAACGAATTTCGAACATTTTTTAGACCGAATAAAAACCCTGAAGAGTTTTATGTTCAAGATATGGTTAATAAAGTTTTATTGTTAGTAAAAGATGAGTTTATTAAAAATACTATAAAAATAAATGTCATCGTAGAAAATAATTATAAATTATTGGGTATAGAAAATGAATTTAAACATCTCATTTTAAATATTATAAATAATTCAAAAGATGCTTTTGTAGAAAATAAAACTAAAAATCGTCAAATAGATATAGAGATTGTATCAAATGATACAGAGAAAATAATAAATATAAGTGATAATGCAGGAGGAATACCAGAGCATTTATTAGAAAATATTTTTAATGCAAATATTACAACAAAAGAGGAAGGGAAAGGGACTGGAATTGGTTTATATATGAGTAAGCAAATTGCAATAAAAAATAGTGGTTCTTTAAGTGTTCAAAATGTAGAAAATGGGGCAAAATTTACATTTAAGCATATTATAGAAAATCAAATTTTATAAGCACAATCAATAAGGTAAAGGATACAAAATGGATATTTTAGATATTCAAAAAATGGTAGAAAATAACGGTATAGTTTTTTTGACATATGGTGGTTTTTTAACACAATCATTAATTGCAGGTATGACAGAAGCTTTGGAAAGAGAAGCAGAAAAAAATGATATGAATATGGGTGTATCAAATAATATTTTTGTTATTTTTATCGAATTATCTCAAAATATGATGAATTATTCAAAATCAATTGAGATAAACTGTAGAGAAATAACACCAGAAGGACTTATTATAGTGTCACGAAAAGATGAAATATATGTAGTAGAGAGTCAAAATATAATTTCAATAGAAGATAAGTTAAAAATAGAACCTATAATTGAAGAGATAGGATCTTTAGATAAAGAATCATTGAAAAAAAGATATAGAGAATTACGAAAAAGTGGTCATAATACACATGAAAAAGGTGGCGGAATTGGTTTGTATGAGATAGCTAAACGCAGTGATAGTATAGAGTTTAATATCCATAAAATCAATGGAGATAAATATTATCTTAACGTTAAAACCAAAATAATAAATACTAAAAAAAAGGATAGATAAAATGGAAAATTTACATATAAAAGCAACAAAATATACGCCAGAAATAGATTTAGATACAAATGGTACAATTTCACTCGTAGGAAAATCTTACCCAGAAAATACATTTGAATTTTATGCTCCTATGATGGAATGGGTAAAAAATTATTTTACTAGCGGAGTAGCTGACATTACAACTATTAATATAGAAATTATCTATTTTAATTCAAGTAGTTCAAAACTCTTTTTTGATCTATTTGATCTATTAGAGGATAATGAAGATCATAAAATTGTTATAAATTGGATTTATGATGAAGATAATGAGAGTGCTTTAGAAGCAGGGGAAGATTTTGTTGAGGATTTTGTGAAACTAGAAATTAATTTAGTAGAAAAATAAGTAGTAAATAATGAATAATGATAATAAGCTTATCACCGAAATTGAAGAATTAAAATTTAATTTTCATACAACAACTGAAAAACTTATCAGAGAGATCAAACGCCAAGATAAGATAATGTTTCGCAGTGATAAAAGACAGCGTCAGGAGTATGATAATTTACAAGTAAAATTGAATCAAGTTGAAAAGTTACAAATTGCACAAAAAGATTTATTAGATGCTTTTATACATCTTATTGCAAGTGCTATTGATGAAAAAAGTCGTCATACAGGTGGACATTGCACTCGTATTCCTGAATTATCATTACTTATTGCAGATGCAGCAAATGATTCAGAAGAGGGTATCTTTAAAGAATTTACAATAAAAACAGAAGATCAAAAAAGAGAACTTTCTATAGCTTCTTGGCTACATGATTGCGGTAAAGTTACAACTCCTGAATATGTTGGAGATAAAGCTACGAAATTAGAAACAATTACAAATAGAATACATGAGATACGAACACGGTTTGAAGTGATTCATAGAGATAAAACTATCGAAGCTTTAAATAAAAAAATTGCTGGTGAAGATGTTGAAACGGTAGATATATGGTTAGCAGAGGAGCATTTAAGATTAAAAGAAGAGTTTGAAATTATTGCAAATGCAAATATTGGCAGTGAATATATGCAAAATGAGACTAAAGAGTATATAAGAGATGTAGGATTACAAACTTGGACTAGAAATTTTGATGATACACTTGGTTTAGCGTGGGAAGAAAAAAGTCGTGTTTTATTAGAAAAAAGTACTACTCCTCAAGTAGAAAAACTACTAGATGATAAAATACGTCATATTATACCTCGAAAGCATTTTGATTATGAAGAGTATGAAAAGATGGGATTTAAAACAGAAGTACCAAAAGATCTTTATAATTTAGGTGAACTTTATAATATAACAATTTCTGCTGGAACTTTAAGCTATGAAGAGAGATTTAAGATACAAGAGCATGTGCATATGACTATAAAAATGTTAGAACAACTTCCATTTCCTGATTATTTAAAAAATGTCCCTTTATATGCAGGTGCCCACCATGAAACGCTTATAGGTACAGGATATCCTAGAAAACTTTCTAAAAAAGATATGCCTATAGCATCCCGTATTATGGCTATTGCTGATATATTTGAAGCATTAACAGCTGCAGATAGACCCTATAAAAATGCCAAAACACTTTCAAACTCAATAGATATAATGTATTCTATGGTTCAAAAAAAACATATAGATAAAGATATTTTTGAATTGTTTTTAAAAAATAATATCCATATGATATATGCTCAAAAATATCTCAATAAAGAACAAATTGATACTGTAGATATACAAAAATATTTAGATTCATAAATGAAAATTATGACTATTCTTGTTCATCGCTTTCACCTATCATCTCGAGTATTTCCTCATATAACTCAGCACATTCCTCTTTATCTAATTCTCTATTTTCTATCTCTTTTAAAATATCATTAAATTCATCACGCATCTCATGAAGATCTTTAATCTCTTCATTTTGTTCAGAAGTCGTATCTTTATTTTTTGCTATATCTGCAAATATCTCATCGAGTCTATCTTCAATATCAAGCATAACTGTATTTTGTATTAACTCTTTTAATTTTAAATCACATCTTTTCATATAAATTCCTTTTAAATTTTTATCCTTTATTCTATCAAAAACTTCTTTAAAATGAGATGCTAGAAGATCTATTAATGCTATTGTATATTGTATCTATATCAAGTTTTACTTTCATAGTTTTTATAAAATCATCAATTGTTTTTTTCTTGTGCATTTGAAAATTTTCATCATCATACAAACCATGTACAAATGTCCCTTTTATATTACTATTTTCAAAAGATAAGGGATACTTTTTACTGATACCATGGTGTATCTCAAATCCATCGCAATACTCTCCAAATACTTTATATCTTTTTTTACGAAGTATTTTCTCTTTCATAAAAATAATATTATCATCAACAAAACCCAATCCTTTCTCTTTTGTAGGAGATAAAGTCTCGATAGATAAATCGTCTATTATATATTCAAACATCATTTGATAGCCACCACAAATACCCATAATAGATTTACTTCTATTTTGTAACTGTTCGAAAAGTCCTGTCTCTTTTAACCATCGTAAATCTTTTATGACAAGCTTACTCCCAGGTAAAATAACTTCATCAAATTTTTCAAGTGATACATTTGAGCTTACAAATTCCAAACAAATATCTGGATTTGCAATTAAAGGTTCAAAATCGTTATAGTTACTCATAAAAGGATAGGCGATAACTGCTATTTTTTGTGTTGCTTGTGAGCAATTTTGTGTAAAGTTTTTTAAACTAGCACTATCTTCAAATCCTAAATTAAAAGGGAGATACGGTAATACACCAAGAACAGGTATCTTAAATCTATTTTCTATGATCTTTACACCCTCATCAAAGAGACTCATATCACCTTGAAATTTATTGACAATAACTCCTATAATATTATTGCGAAGTTTTTTAGGAAGTAGGTTATACACTCCCCAAATAGAAGCAAAAACTCCCCCTTTTTGAATATCTGCTACTAAAATAATCTTTGTATTAAAATTATCAGCAATATAGATGTTGGAGAGATCTTTGTCCATTAGATTGAGTTCTACGGGACTTCCTGCACCCTCACATACAAGACAATCATATTTTTTATTGAGATGATTAAAACATCTATCTACAGCAGGTTTCAAAATATCTAGGTCTCTATAATATTCTCTTACATCTTTATTTTGTACAACTTCCCCCTCAACAATCAAAGAAGCACTACTGCCACGACCAGATTTTAGTAATATTGGATTGAGGTGATAAGAAGTTTTTATACCTAATACGTCTGCTTGAAAATATTGAGCTATTGCTATCTCTTTGCCATCATCACATACATGAGAATTATTTGAAACATTTTGAGCTTTAAAAGGAGCTACGGAAAAACCCATATCTTGTAAAATACGAGCAATAACAAATGTAATAGTTGATTTTCCAGCATCACTGCTTGTACCGAATATACTTATGTTTGAAATAGAATGAGACAAATTGTACCTTTTAATTTTTTTGTAATAATATAATTTTGATATAGTTTATGTAAGAGATAAAGATGATTAAGATATTGGTAATGTTATCACAAATTCAGCTCCTGTATATATTTTTTGGTCATAATCATAAGTTCTGTTATGTACTTCAATATTTCCTTCCATCCCTTCACTAATAAGAGTGTATGTCATATGTAAACCCAAACCTGTCCCTTGATTTTTATGCTTTGTAGTAAAGTAGGGCTCAAATACTTTTTGTATAATACTATCCGAAATTCCACCTGCATTATCTTTTATATATAGTTTTGTTTTATCATTAACATTTTTATAGGTTATAAAAATATATTTTTTCTCTACATTATTTTCAATAAATGCATCCTTTGCATTATTATAAATATTTATAAAACATTGGACTAATTCATTTGGAAACCCATCGATAGTTTTTGTTTCATCTATAGTAACAATAATATCGATCATTTCCTTTTTTGAAGAACCCTCAATAAGATGTAAGAAGCTATCAATGACACTTTTGAGAGTAAATACTTTTTTATCTCTATCTCCTTTAATATAATTTCTAAAATCATCAATTGTTTGAGAAAGATATTGAGCATGCTTATTAATAGTATTACATGTATCAATAAGGTCAGCATCTTTTAAAATTCCATATTCTTTTTTGACTACAATTCCTGTAGCTCCTGTAGAAATTGCAGAAAGTGGTTGTCTCCACTGGTGTGCTATATTTCCAATCATCTCTCCCATACTTACCATCTTATCTGAATGAAATAATTTTAATTCAATCTCTTTACTCTTTGCAACCTCTATGATAATTTTTTGTTCTAAATTTTCATTAAGCTCTTCTAATTCTCTTGTTTTTAATTTTACTGCATTTTGTAGCATTTGTTTTTGATCAAGAGTTTTGTACATAAAATAAAACAAAATAACTAAAATAATAGATAAAATAATACGAATATAATTTGTATTATTGATAGTGACTTTTATAAATTCATCTTTTTCATAAGAGACAATCCAAGCTAAAATTTTATTGTCGATATTGTTTCTAATCGGTAAAAATGAAATGACATAAGCTGATTTACCAGCATATGTATTTGGATTAAAAACTGCAAATGGCTTTCCCTTTGTGACTTTAGCTTTAATGATATTTTTAAGACCATGTATTTTTTTTTCAACAAGGATATGATATTCTTCTATTGTATGTACCTTTGGCATACTAATCATATAATCAGGATGCTCTATACTTTGAATATATTTTATTAGCAAATCATCTCTAGTCCACGCTTTAGAATCAAAAATACTTTTATTGACTAAAAAATGACTATGAATATTTGATACATTCATCAAATTATTTTGAAGAAATTCACTTGAGAAAGAGATTTCAACCGCACCTAAATACTCTTTTTCTTTATTGAAAATGGGGTAAACATTTCGAAAAGCGTGAGAAGTTCTCCCCTGTGCAAAACCTCTTATAAGTATATGTTTTTTATTGACATAATGAAAATCAGATCGAATATTACCAATATTATCTCCATATTTAGAAGTTTTGTGAAAGCGTAAAAATACTGTGTTGTTTGGAAGTACAAAATGGTATTGTAAAACACCTCTTTTTATTAATTCATTATATTTATTTAATAGAAGAGAATGAAATTTTTTTCTTAATTTATCTTTTTGTTTAGGATCTTTAGTTTTTCCAGCATTTTTTAGTATTTTAAGTATATTGGAATTATTTATAAGTGAATGGTATTCAATATCAGCTGTTATTTTTTGCTCATTGAGTAATACTTTGTAATGGTTTTGCAATTTGTGAATATGTGTATTTAATGCAATATTTATCCTCTGTTTTTTATTTATATCTGAAAGGATATAAAATATTATATTTATAACGATGAATGAAAAGAGGAGTAGTAATAATCGATTTTTAATTTTAAGTCCTTTATATTATATAAAAAATAGATTTTACACTATTTAGTTTTTAAAGTTCTTTAATCCCTTAAAAAAGCGTAGAAATTAATAATAAATTTTGAGACTAATAAAAATGGAGGAAATAAACTAATTATTTAGAAAGTATTTTTTAGATAGAATTGTTTGAGATAAACAGAATATATAAACTCAGTATATTTTATATATTGAGTAGAAAACTTTAAGGATGATTTAACAATGAATATATTAATACTTGGAAGCGGTGGTAGAGAATACTCTATTGGACTTGCTCTCTCAAAAGAAGAAACAGAACACAGTTTATATTTTATGCCAGGAAATGGTGCTACAACACAATTAGGTACCAATATTAATATTACAGATTATACTAAATTAAGCCAATGGGCAAAAGAAAATACAATTGATTTAACAATTGTAGGTCCAGAACAACCACTTGTAGATGGTGTAGTAGATATTTTTAAAGAAAATGGATTGACTATATTTGGTCCATCTGCGGCTGCTGCCCAACTTGAGGGGAGTAAAGTATATATGAAAAATATTTTGAAAAAATATAATATTCCTACAGCTGCTTTTATTGAAACAGAATCTAAAGAAGAAGCATTTAATTTTATTGACACTATGACAAAAACTCCTATAGTAGTAAAAGCTGATGGACTTTGTGCAGGTAAAGGTGTAATAATTGCTATGAGTAAAGAGGAAGCAAAAGAAGCTGTGACAGGCATGTTAAGTGGGGAAAGTTTTGGTGCTGCTGGAAATGCTGTAATTGTTGAAGAATATTTAGATGGTTATGAATTGTCTATATTCGCTATTTGTGATGGTGAAAACTATGTAGTTCTCCCTGCTGCTCAAGATCATAAAAGAATAGGGGATGGTGATACAGGACCAAATACAGGTGGAATGGGTGCATATGCTCCAACACCATTGGTAAATGATGCTATTTATAAAAAAGTTGAAGACAATGTCATCAAACCTACTTTAGCGGGTATGAAAAAAGAGGGTGCTCCTTTTGAAGGTGTTCTTTTCATTGGTGTTATGGTAGTAGATGGTGAACCAATTATCTTAGAATACAATGTACGATTTGGTGATCCAGAATGTGAAATACTTATGCCATTACTTAAAAATCCAGTGAGTGAACTTTTTTATAAAGGTGCAACAAAACAACTCAATACATTTGATTTAAAAATAAAAGATGATTTTGGTGTTGCTGTTGTTATGGCAAGTGCTAATTATCCCTATAGTAGTAGTGAACCTGCTGAGATCATTGTTGATGATATTCATGATGAAGATTTGCTTTTAAACTCTCATATTTCGTACGCTGGTGTAACCGCTGAAGATGAGAAACTATTTGCAACAGGTGGAAGAGTTTTATTATGTGTTGGGTTTGGTGAAACTATTGAATTAGCACGAAATAGAGCATATGCTTTATGTGGACAAGTTCATTTTTCTGGTAAAAAAATAAGAACAGATATAGCGTATCAAGCATTACAATAGTATGAATAATAAATCTGAACAGATTCATATTGAAAATTTACAATTGGCATCTATAAAGTCTAGAGTGAAAGCATTTGTAATAGATGATTTATCTATTACACTTTTAGTGATTGTTATTTTATGGGACAAAATCTCTGCATCCAATGGAGATTTGATCGCAACTATGATGATAATGAATGAAGCATTTATACAAATAATCCTTCTTAAGTTTGTGTATCAATCATTTTTTATATGGTATTATGGTGCAACTATAGGTAAAATTGTTGCAAAAATTCGAGTAATAGATTTTGATACTTATAGAAATGTTACGTTAATAAATGCTTGTATTCGTTCCGCTGGGAGGATTATAAGCGAAGCAATATTTTATTTGGGATTTTTCTTAGCATATTTTGGTGATTCTCGACAAACATTTCATGATAAATTTGGAAAGACATTAGTTGTTGATGTATAAAATATTATTACTCCTTATAACTGTATCTCTCTTTTCTTTTGCAAAAGAGAGTTTAAAAGATGAAAATGTACAAATTCTTGCTCAAAACTTAGAAATTAAGAATAATATAGTAAATGCTTCGGGTGAGATAGTTGTTTATTCTCAAAACTATTATATAACTGCTAATAGACTTATTTATAATCAGACAGATGCAACACTAGAGTTATTTGATGATGTTAATATTATTAGAAATAACGATATTTTAAGTTATTCTCAATATATGTTTATCGATCTTAACAAAGAGATCAATAATTTTAAACCCATATTACTTTTAGATAATACAAATAAATTATGGTTTAATGCAAAAAGAGCATCAAAAGAAAAAGATTATTTTGATTTAGAAGAATCTACATTATCTAGTTGTGATTGTAAAGATCCTGCTTGGAGTATTAGTTTTAGTAGTGGAGACTATAATACAACCAAAAAATGGATAAATGCTTATAATACAACTCTTTATATAAAAGATGTTCCTATATTTTATACACCATATTTTGGATTTCCTACTGATAAGACAAGAAGAACTGGTTTTTTAAAACCTACTATTGGATATTCTCAAAGTGAAGGTTTTGTGTATGCACAACCAATCTATTTTGCACCAAAAGCTAATTATGATTTTGAGTACATACCCCAAATAAGATCAAGTAGAGGAAAAGGACATAGCATAAAGTATAGATATGTTGATTCAATATATTCTTCATTGAACTTTGAAGCTGGAATGTTTATAGAAAAAGAAAGTTATCAAGAAGAAAATGATTTGACAAATCGAAGACATAGAGGCTGGAATTTAGAATATAAGAGATCTAAACTTTTCTCTTCAGGTGATAATAGTGATGGTTTATTAATACAATCTGAATATATGAATGATGTCGATTATATAAATACAAAATATGATTCAAGTATTACTAATAATACAGATAATTCAATAGAATCTAAATTTAAATATTTTTTCAATACAAATAAATATTATATTGATATTGAAACAAATCATTATGAAGATATCTCTGATGATAGCGAAGATGATGAGTTACAGGAGATTCCTGCTGTAAGTTTTCATAACTATTCAAATGGTCTATTCAATAACTTCTTTACAAACTCCATAAATGTAAGTACTAACAGACAAACTAGAAATACAGGAGTAGGTGGAAAAACGACCGAACTTTATATACCTATAGGATATCATACTTATTTATTTGATGAATATCTTAATTTTTCTTTTAATGAAGAGATCAATTATAGTAATATAAAATATACAAACTCCAATTATAATGAAGCTAATTATGGTGAAAACAATCATGTTTTCTCTTTTTATACAGATTTAGTAAAATCCTACACAAACTATATTCATACACTCAATTTTAATGTAACGTATATAGATTCAAATACTTTTAAAGAAACAGGTGATATATATGATGCCTCAAATTCAAATACAGATGAATTAGAATCATTTGCTATTAGTCAATCTAAAAACAGTTTATCTTTGGGATTTGAACAATCAATTTATCGTAAAAGTACACTTAAAGAGATAGTAAATCATAAGATCAATCAAATTTATAGTTATAATAAAAATATGAACAGATATGAAAAAGATAGTTTAGAAAATGATTTGGCTTTTAATTTTGATTATGGGTCTTTATCTAGTAGATTAATTTATAACTATCTTATAAAAGATTTTACTACAAATTCTGCAACTTTAAGATTAGAAAAAGATGATTATTTTGCTAAAATTTATTATACTCATTTACTTACAGTAAATGATGATGAAATTTCAGATGAAGAAAAAACTATTACATATAATTTTGGATTTAATTTTTTAAAATATTATTCGTTCTCTTACAAAGAAGAATATGATCTTATTGATAGTGAAAGTAACAATAAAGAGTATATTTTTAAAATAGATGAAAAATGTTGGGCAATTGATTTTAAATTGATTGATAGTTTAGTAGCATCTGATACAACATCTCGTACAAATGCTTATAGACAAAAAATAATATACATAGAATTTAATTTAAAACAATTATTTCAGATAGAGCAAAACTATAAACTTCAGGATGGTAATTAAGTAATTGAAAATAGATAATACACGATTTAAGAATAGAAAAGATGCATTTAATCAACTTTGTGAGATATTACCAATTAAAAATATGCAAAATGAAAAATGGATAATTTTAGCAATATCTTGTGGAGGTGTTCCTATTGCAATTGATTTGTCAGAAAAATTAAAAGCAGACTTTGATTATCTTTTTACAGAAAAGATTTTTACTTCAAAAAATAAAGAGTGTGAGATAGCTATTATTACGGAAACGCAAGAGATTGTTATTCATGAAGAGCTTATGAAATCATTTGATTTAAATCTTGAAGAGATATATGAAGATTCAAAAATAGCTTATTTGAATAATATCTCAAAATATAAAGCAAAATATCGCAACAATTTAGATATAATAAATTTAGAAAATAGAAATGTTTTATTGGTTGATGAGGGTTTAAATACGGGTTTAACAATGATGGCTTGTATAAAATCTGTTATTAATGAAAAAGCAAAATCTATCTATGTCGCAGTGCCTGTTTTGCCTGAAGTTACGATACATGATATAGAAACTATAGCTGATGATCTCTATTATATCAAAGCACCTTCACATTTTGTCTCAATTGATTTTTATTATGAAAATCTTGAAGAGATAGAATTAGAAGATATGGAAAAATTAAAATATAATTATAAAAAGGAAAATAATGTCAACAATATGTGAATTAGAATTAAACAATAACAAAGAGGTTTTTGAGTTTGATAAAGTAGCAAAACAAAGTAATGGTTCAGTTTTATTAACTGTTGGAAACACTGTTTTAATGGCTACAGTCGTATCAGAATTTGATAATCCTGTAAGTGAAGACTTTACACCACTTACTGTGCAGTATGTAGAAAAAACATATGCAGCAGCAAAATTTGCTGGAGGGTTTGTAAAGAGAGAAGGAAAACCAAATGACTTTGAAACACTTACATCTCGAGTTATAGATAGAAGTTTAAGACCATTATTTCCAAAAGGATATATATATCCAACAACTATAACAGTAATGGTATTAAGTGTTGATGTAGATTCAGACTTACAAGTATTGGCATTAAATGCAGCAAGTGCTGCTTTATATACATCAAATATTCCTGTAAACAAATCTGTTTGTGCAACAAGAATTGGTAAAATTGATGGTAATTTAGTAGTAAATCCATCATTAAGTGCTATGGAAGATTCTACTTTAGATCTGTTTATAGCAGGAACATCTAGTGAATTATTAATGATCGAAATGAAAGCAATATCAACATCGGAAATGGTAGAAGTTGATATTGAAAGTTTTACTAAGATACATAATATTAATGATATTAGTGAAAATGATTTGGTTGATGCAATTGCTATGGCATCTAAAAATATTACTCAAACTAACGATACTTACGAAAAAAGCTTTGAACTTGCAAAACAAAAAATCGAAAATGTAGAATTATTCGCAACAACAATTGAATTATCTTTGATTGATTATGTTACAAATAATTATATATCAAATATAAAAGATGCTATAAAAGTGATGGCTAAAAAAGAAAGATTTAGTGGATTAAAAGATATATCAAAATTAATTGCAGAAGATGAGCATTGTATTGCAAAAGAGATAGAATTAAAAGATATTCAAGAAGCAGTTGAGATTGTTAAGAAAACTGTAGTTAGAGATATGATTATCAATGAAAAATTAAGAGCAGATGGAAGAGCTCCTTCAGATGTTAGACCAATCTCTATAGAAACAAATATCTTACCCTCAGCACATAGTAGTTGTTTATTTACAAGAGGTGAAACACAAGCACTTGTAGTTGCAACATTAGGAAATAATAAAGATGCCCAAATGTATGAAACTCTTACCTCAAAAGGAAATGAAAATGAAACATTTATGGTTCATTATAATTTCCCAGGATTTAGTGTAGGGGAAGCAAAACCTATTTTTGGGGTAAGTAGAAGAGAATTAGGTCATGGTAATCTTGCAAAAAGAGCTTTAGAATCTTCTATAGACAAAGACTATACAGATACTATTAGATTGGTTTCTGAAATTTTTGAATCAAATGGTAGCTCTTCAATGGCCACTGTTTGTGGGGGATCTATGGCATTAAAAGCAGCAGGTGTTCCAACAACTTCTTTAATTGCAGGTGTTGCAATGGGAGGTGTTTTTCAAGATGACAAATATGTTGTTTTGACTGATATTATGGGTCTTGAGGATCATGATGGTGATATGGATTTTAAAGTAACAGGAACTTTTGAGGGTATTACTGCATTACAAATGGATATAAAATTAGGTGGGATATCACTTGATGTATTAAAAGAAGCATTAGATCAAGCCAAAGAGGGAAGAGTTCATATTTTAAAACTTATGGAAGAATCGGCAAAAAATATTGTTCCAAGTGATGCTTTACCTTTAATTGAACAGTTTAGTATAGATCCTAGTAAAGTTTTAGCTGTTATCGGTAAGGCAGGATCTGTAATAAGAGAAATTATTGAAAAATGGGATGTTTCTATTGACCTTGATAAAACAAGTGGAAATGTAAAAATTACAGGAAATGATAAAGATAAAATATTGGGAGCTTCTGCACAAGTTAAAAATATATCTTCAAATGCAAAATCTTTTCAAAAAAAAGAAACTATTAATTTTGAAAACTTGTATAAAATAGATGATGTTCTTGAAGGAAAAGTTGTAAGAATAGCAGATTTTGGTGCATTTATCGAATTACCTAAGGGTGGTGAGGGATTACTTCATATCTCAAAAATTTCTAAGAAAAGAGTTTCTAGTGTTAAAGATGTTTTAAGTGAAAATGATAGAGTAAGTGTCAGGGTTTTGAAAATTAGTAAAGATAGAATAGAACTAATTTCATCAGAGATCTAAAAGAATTTTTAGATTAGTTTAAACTAACTTTAGTTATAGTTATTAATATAAATTGTCATAAATTCATTTGAAGGAAAAATAAATGAAATTGTTAATTGTAGATGATTCTACTATGTTACGAGATATGCTTTCATATGCATTAAATGAGGGTGGGTATATGGATGTTGTAGAAGCTTTTGATGGTATAGATGGTCTAAAAAAAGCAAAAGAAACAACATTTGATTTGATAATTACTGATGTAAATATGCCAAATATGGATGGTATTGCTCTTGTCGGTGAATTACGATCTTTACCTCAATATGAAAAAACACCTATTTTGGTTTTGACTACAGAAAGAGGTGATTCAATGAAGTCAAAAGGAAAGGCATCTGGTGCTACTGGGTGGATAGTAAAACCATTTGTCCCAGATCAGCTGTTAAAAGCAGTCAATATAGTATTAAAAAGATAATAAAGGTATAAAATGTCTGGATTTGATATAACAATGTATAGAGATATGTTTGTAGAGGAAGCTGAAGAGCTTTTTGAATCTGCTGACAATGTTTTGTTAGAAGCTGAAAATAATGGTTCTTTAACTGATGATGAGATGGGACAACTTTTTAGAGATGTTCATACTTTAAAAGGAAGTGGTGCATCTGTAGAGCTAGCTTATTTTGCTGAATTTACACATGATGTAGAAAATCTGATGGATAAGCTTAGAAATCATCAAGTTACATTTATTCCAGAGATGGCGGGAACATTAATAGATGGTCTTGATGTAATGAAAGATATATTGCAAATGGAATGTGATGGTACTATTGACAGAGATATCTTTACAGAAAAAACTGCTGATTTACTACTAATCATTAGATCATATATGAAAGAAGATAATAGTGATGAAGTTGTTGTTCCAGAAAAAGTTGTAGATGATAAAAAAATAAACTCTAATGAAATAGCTACTATTAAAGAAACAACTTCAAAAGGTATATCTTGGGGCTTTTTTACAGAAGAAGTTGTTGCGGTAGAAAAAATTTCTAAAGATGATGCAAGTGGAAATTTTGGTTTTTTTGATGATACAGATGATATTACACCTACTGCTCAATTAGAAACAGAACAAGTTAGTGAACCTATTGTGAATGTTCCTAAGATAACTCCTGTAAAAGAGATCATACCTGAAGTTATTAAAAAAGATAAAGTTATCAAAGAAACTCCAACTTCTAAAAAAGCAGCAGCAAGTACAATTAGAGTTAACCTTGATAAAATCGACTTACTTATGAATAATGTTGGAGATCTAGTAATAACTAATGCTATGTTGACACAGTATAGTACTACAATAGAGGATCATAAGGTGCGTACTTCAGTATTAGAAAGACTTGAGCTCTTAGAAAGACATATACGAGAGATGCAAGATTCTATTATGAGTATTCGTATGGTACCAATGGAATCAATATATTCAAAATTTCCAAAAGTTGTACGTGACATCTCTAAAAAATTAAATAAAAAAATAGAGTTCAAGCATGACGGTGATAGTGTTGAAATTGATAAAGCAATGATTGAAGGATTAACAGATCCATTAATGCATATTATTAGAAATTCACTTGACCATGGTATAGAGATGCCAGAAGAGAGAGCTGCTTCAGGAAAATCAGAAACAGGAATTATTACTATTGCTGCAGAGCAAGCAAATGGACAAATGATTATTACAATTCAAGATGATGGTAAAGGTATACCTGCTGAAAAAGTTGCTATGAAATCTTTAGAAAATGGATTAATTGATCAAAATCAATTTGATACAATGACTGATAATGAAAAAGCTATGCTAGTTTTTGGAGCAGGGGTAAGTACTGCTGATTCTATTACTGATATATCAGGACGTGGTGTAGGTATGGATGTTGTAAAAACAAATATTACTAAACTAGGTGGTATTATCAAACTTGATACAGCAACTGGTGTGGGGACTACAATTACAATTATGTTACCATTGACATTGGCAATACTAGATGGTCTTGATATAGCTATTGGTGATACTAAATATATTTTACCATTAAGCTCAATCGTTGAATCTCTACAGCCTACGTCAGAAATGATTAAAAAAATTGGTGATGGTACGCAGGATTTATTGATGTTAAGAGAAGAATTCATACCTGTTGTAAGGCTTCATCAATTATTTGATATTGTTCCTAAGCATACGCAACTTGAAAAAGGTATGTTAATTGTTGTAAAATCAGGTAATTTAAAGATAGCTATGTTTATTGATGAGTTTTTACATCAGCATCAAGTTGTTGTAAAGCCTTTGGACAAAAACTTTAGAAGTGTTGAAGGTGTTGGTGCAGCTACTGTTCGAGGTGATGGGAGTATAGGTTTGATTTTAGATATTATGGGAATAATTGAAGTACAAAAGAAAAATGAAAAATTAAATTTAAATGCAAAAGAATATAATTTAGCAGCTTCTTAAAATATGAACAATACTAATAAGTTGCACGAAAAAGTAAAATCAATTCTTTATTCTTTAACAGGAATTACTCTTACGGAAAATAAAGATATTATGATAAATAATAGACTTGATAAATTAAAAAGAAATACAGACTACTCAGGTAAAATTGAAGATTTATTATCTTTGATTGAAGATGGTAAGTATATAACAGAATTTATCAATACTTTTACTACAAATAAAACGCATTTTTTTCGAGAAGATTTTCATTTTCTTGATTTAAAAGAGAGAGTCTTACCAGAATTCTCTAAATTAAATCAAGAGATTAAGATGTATTGTTCTGCTGCTTCAACAGGTGAAGAGCCTTATTCAATGGCAATAACTACAAAAGAATTTGATCCTTTATTAAAAGCTTCTATTGTTGCAACAGATATAGACACAGATGTTTTACAGCATGCAGCAAATGGTATTTATAGATTTCAAAAAAGTTCTAAAGAATTTCCAGAATGGATTAAACCACAAAAATATTTCAAAAAAAGAGTACAAAAAAGTTTGATTGGCGATGAAATACTAATCAAAGTAAATGATGATTTAAAAAAGATGATTACATTTGCACAAATGAATTTAAATGATATTTCGTATCCTTTTGAAGCTCATCAATTTGATGTAGTATTTTGTAGAAATGTACTTATTTATTTTTCTGTAGAAGATCAAAATAAAATTTTGAAAAAACTATTTCATCTACTAAAAATTGGAGGTACACTTTATATTGGTCATTCTGAAAATCCCCACGATTTAATTCATTATGCGAAAAGAGTGGGGCAGAATATTTTTGTAAAAATCAAGGATATAGTATGATTACACTTGGTCATAAAGATGGTTCAATTGAAAATATTTCCAATTCTCGTATTACACAGATTGTTAAAGGGATGAGAACACATACTATTATTGGTGGAGAGTTTGCTGTCGTTAATGATAGTGAAGGAATTGGTTTTAAAACGCTTCTTGGGTCTTGTGTTGCTATTATGTTTTATGATAAGAATAAAAAAGTCAAAGGTATGAATCATTTTTTATTACCTGCAACCGATAATTCAAATGAAGATATGAAATATGGTCTTTATTCTGTAGAAGCAATGCTTAATGAGATGTATAAACTAGGATGTAAAAAAGAAAATATGGCAGCGAAAATTTCTGGAGGTGCTGATATTATGAATATGTTAATGACAACAAAGAGTATTGGACACAGAAATGTTGAGTTTGCACATACTTTTTGTCGTTCAGAGGGATTTAGAATTCTTTCTGATCATACAAGAGGAAATGATGGTCGTGTAATTTTAATGGGTAATAGATTTGAAACTTTTATTAAAAATGTTGACAACAATAACACATCAAGAAAAGTTGCATCGGATGAAAGAAAACTTCAAGATGAACTTTCTATACGTCAGCCTGCTACTTCTGAATATGTCTATGGTACAGGTATTTTTGATGAAGACTCTAAAAAAGAGGAAACTATGGAGATGGAGTTTTTTTAATGTATACTGTTTTAGTATTAGATGATTCTATCTCAATGAGAAATATAATTAAGGATATAATTAATAAATTAGATGAATTTGAAGTCGTAGATACAGCATCAGATGCGTTTGATGCGAGAGAGAAAATTAAACTACTAGAACCTGATCTTGTAACAGTAGATATCAACTTACCTAAAATGAATGGTGTAGTTTTTTTAAGGAATTTGATGCGATTACATCCAATGCCTGCTATAGTTATTTCAGGAGAAGCTGTAAGAGGAAGTGATATTTTTGAAGATGGTGCAATTGGCTTTGTTTCCAAACCTGAAATTGGAAAATCTTTAGTTGAATTTAGCTCTAAGATTAATGAAACTTTATTGAGTTTAACTTTTTTATTAAGTAAATATACTTTAAAAAAACCAAAACCTATCAAACCTATTACTGAACAAATCAAAAAAGTTGATCTTTCAGAAGGATTACTTGAAAGAAAAGTCCATCCAGATGAAGTTTATTCAAGTAATCCCGCACTTATAGGTGGCAATAAAATAATAGGGATAGGATCTTCTACGGGAGGAATTGATTCTTTATTAACTGTATTTAAAGAGTTACCATCAGGATTACCACCCATTGTTATTACTCAACATATCCCGTATGGATTCTCTAGTTCTTTCGCTCAAAGGTTAAATGATAATTCTGCTGTTATTGTTACTGAAGTTGAAGAAGAAACTGTTTTGGAAGTAGGACATGCTTATTTGGCACCTGGAAATATGCATTTAGAAGTGATCAAAAGTGGTTCCCAATATTTAGGTAGATTATTAGATATAGGAAAGGTAAGTAGACATAAACCAAGTGTTGATATTATGTTTAGAAGTATAAATAACAGTGCTGGTGCAAGTGCCATGGCTATTATTATGACAGGTATGGGTGATGATGGTACAATTGCGATGTTGGAACTTTATAAAAACAATGCATATACAGTAGCTCAAAACGAAGAAAGTTGTGTAGTATTTGGTATGCCTGCACAAGCTATTAAAGCTGGTGCTATAAAAGAGATATGTCATCTTAATGAAATAGCTAGATATATTATCAATTATTCAAAAAACATGAGAAAGTAGACTATGAAAATAAATTATAAACTTTTTACCCTTCCTTTAGCTGTTTTGTTTGCTCTTGTATATATCACTTTTATATTTTCATCTGAAATAGATAAATTGAAAAAAAAGATTGATAGCATATATTTTGGGAATTTTGTTCCAGTGCATAAATTACATATTATTAAAGAAGAATATAATAAAATAATTATAAATTCAAAAAGTTATTCAAAAAGTAAAGAAATTATTATTAAAAATTGGAATTATTATAATAGTCAATATAAATCTGAGCAAGAGAGAAAAATAGTAGAAAAAATTAATAATCAAGTAAAAAAATCATTTCAAAAGAGAAATAATCAATTTTATAAATATATAATAAAACAGATAGATTTATTAATACAATTTGAAGTTTCTTCAGCATACAAAGAAAGGAAAGATTTTTTAATACAATCTGAAAAGGTTAATAATTATCTTTTTTATAACCAAATCTTTATTATCGCTGCTATAATAATTTTTATTTTTACAATAGTATTAATTATTATTAAAAATAATAATAAAATGGAGCACCTTGTAGACAAATATAAATCTGACTCAATTACAGATGGCTTGACAGGTTTGTATAATAGAAAATATTTTGAAACTATTTTAGATGAAACGATTGTTATCAGTAAAGACAACAATTGGAGTAATGCTTTTGTAATGATGGATATAGATTTTTTTAAACAATTTAATGATACTTATGGACATGATGCAGGAGATATTGCACTTAAAACAGTTTCGCATGTTTTAGATACAATATTTAATAAAGAATATGACTATGCTTTTAGATTGGGTGGAGAAGAATTCGGTATAATAATATTTAATATAGAAAGAAGTACTTTAGAAGAGAGACTCAAAAAATTTCAAAAAACTATTGTTGCTCAAAAAATAAAACATGAAGCAAGTAAGACATCATTTTTAACTTTATCTATGGGTGTTGTTTTGATTGATAAGAATATTTATTCTTTATCAAAAACAGATATTTATAAATTGGCTGATAAAAAGTTATATCAGTCTAAAGAAAACGGAAGGGATCAGTATACATTATGACATTTTTATTTGATAAAAACAATCATTTTAATTTAGCAAATATAGTTACATTTTTTAATATAACAGCAGGGGTATTAGCAATATATTTTATTACCCACCAAGAATTTTTTGGGGCAGCGTTATTTGCATGGCTTGCAGGAGCATTTGATATTTTAGATGGTAAAATAGCTAGAAAATTTAATTTATCAACAGAATTTGGTGTTCAACTTGATTCTTTTGGTGATTTTCTTTCTTTTGTAATTGTACCTGTAATGTTTGTATATTTTGCCATAATAGATGGAAAAGAGTTACATTTTTTAAATACTGTATTTGTCGCATTTACATTTGTATATTATGTTATATCTGGATTAAGAAGATTAATTCAATTTAATATAAATACAGATGCGGGAGAAGTTAGTAAGTATTTTACAGGAGTTCCTACCCCATTAGGAGCTATATTATTATGGGCTGTTTATTTGGGTTGGGTATATGAAATTATTCCAAATGAAAATATAATTTTATTACTAGTTATAGGGATAGGTTATCTTTTAAATTCAAAAATAAAAATTCCTCATCCTTAATGGAATTTATTTATTAATGTATTATTTTATTTTGATGATACATTAATTATCTGATTTATAGTTTTTTCAAAAATTGATCATTTTATATTTATAAAATAATCCAAAGCTATACTAATTAACTCTAATCTTAACTTAATTAAAGCAACTCATATATTTTTAATAACATTTTAGATAAAATAATTGTATTTTAATTAAAGAGTGTAACATATGGAAAAAGAAATAATAGAAAAACAATTAACGGGTTCTCAAATAGTTATAGAAGCATTGCAAAAAGAAAACACAGAAGTTGTGTTTGGTTATCCTGGTGGTGCCATTATGAATGTCTATGATGAGATATATAAACAAAATCATTTTCAACATATATTAACAAAACATGAACAAGCAGCTATTCATGCAGCAGATGCGTATGCACGATCAAGTGGAAAAGTAGGAGTAGCAATTGTTACCTCTGGTCCAGGTTTTACAAATGCTGTTACAGGCTTAGCTACAGCATACACAGATAGTATCCCTATGGTTGTAATAAGTGGTCAAGTTCCTACAACTGTAATTGGAACAGATGCATTTCAAGAGATAGATGCTGTTGGTATAAGTAGATCTTGTACAAAACACAACTTTTTGGTAAATGATGTAAAAGATTTAACAAGAGTTTTGAAAATTGCATTTCATATCGCAAGAACAGGAAGACCAGGTCCCGTTCATATTGATCTTCCTAAAGATGTAAGTGCAGAACTTGCAGATTTTGATTATGAACAAGAGTTCGAATTGCCAACATATAAGCCTACTACAAAAGGAAATGTACGACAAATTAAAGCAGCTCTACAACAGATAAGTGAGTCAAAAAGACCTTTATTATATGTAGGTGGGGGAGCTGTATTATCAAATTGTTATGAAGATATACGAACATTTGCACACCAAACTAATATCCCTGTTGTTGAAACATTAATGGCAAGAGGTATTATGAGAAGTGATGATAAGCTTTTATTTGGTATGTTAGGTATGCATGGTGAATACGCAGCAAATATGGCAATGAGTGAAACTGATATGATTATTTGTTTGGGTGCTAGATTTGATGATAGAGTAACGGGAAGACTTGATGTTTTTGCCAAAAAAGCAAAAGTAGTCCATGTAGATATTGACCCTGCAAGTATAGCTAAAATTATAAAACCTAATTATCCAATTGTTGGTGATTTAGCTATTGTGATGAAACAAATTTTGCAATATTCAGACAATTTTGAATTTAATGATCATACACAATGGATTGATAGACTACAAGGATATCAAGATGAGCATCCTTTAACTTATGTAGAAGATAGTGATAGATTAAAACCACAATGGGTTATACAAAGAACAGGTGAATTACTTGGAGATGATGCACTTATCTCTACAGATGTTGGACAGCATCAGATGTGGACAGCACAGTTTTATCCATTTAATTATCCACGACAATGGATGACGAGTGGTGGTTTGGGAACTATGGGAGTAGGGCTTCCTTATGCTATGGGTGTAAAAAGAGCAAATCCAGATAAAGTATCTGTGAACTTTACAGGTGATGGTTCAATTATGATGAATATTCAAGAGATTATCACTTGTACTCAGTATGATTTACCACATATCAACATAATTTTAAATAATAATTACTTAGGAATGGTAAGACAATGGCAAACACGATTTTATGAAGATCGTCTAGCAGAAACAAACTTGGATATTCAAGCAGATTTTACAATGTTAGCACAATCTATGGGTGGAGTTGGATATAAAGTTCACACAAAGGAAGAATTTGATGCGGCACTAAAAGATGCTGTTGCGTCAAATAAAGTTGCAATGATAGAAGTAATTATAGAAAGAAGAGAAGAAGTTCTTCCTATGGTACCAAATGGCCATGCTTTAGATGAGATGATTTTATTAGAAAAAAAAGGAGAAAACTAATGAATAACTTTAACCATTTTTATGACAGTGAAGAGAGAAGAGAAGTTTTATCTATTATTGTAGTAAATAAAGATTCTGTTTTAAGTAGAATAGTAGATCTTTTTTCAGCAAGAGGATATAATATAGACAGTTTAACGGTTGCTCCTATTCCAAATACTGAATATTCAAGAATTACAGTAGTTACACTAGGAATAGCACGAACAATAGATCAAATTGTAAAACAATTAAATAAATTAGTTCCTGTATTAAAAGTAATCGAACATAATAATGTGATAGAAAAAGATACAGTTTTGATTAAAATATCTTTAGATCAAAGCTTAAGTGATATTGATGTTTTGGCACGATCTTATAATGGTGCAATTCATGATGTAACTGATGATGCTATAGTTATATCTGCAACTGATGACCCCGCTAGAATCTTAAGTTTTATTAAACTTATAGAAAAATATAAACCTATAGAGATTGTAAGAAGTGGCGTTGTTGCTATGGAAAGATAATTAGAAAAATGGATTTAAGATTTATTTTAGAAAATTTAGATGTAGAGTTAGATACTTGTAAAAATATTGACTTAATTACAGGACTCAATAATTTAAAAGAAGCACAATCTTGTGAAATTTCTTTTCTTGAAAATAAAAAATATCTTCAAGATTTAAAAAATTCAAAAGCAGGTGCAATATTTGTAACAGAAGAATTTAAAAATAATGTTCCTAGTGATTCAATTGCACTTGTCGTTAAGGAACCATATATTTGCTTGGCAAAAGCTAGTCAATATTTTGCACCTAAAATTTTAGAAACTATTGGTGATATTCCTAAAATAGGTGCTGATTGCAAAATAATGCAAAACACTTATTTGGGATTTAATACAAAAATAGGTTCTAATTGTACAATAATGCATGGTGCTTTTATAGGTGACAATGTAGTAATTGGTGATAATACAATTATTTATCCTAATGTTTCTATATATAGAGATTGTACTATTGGAAATAATTGTACTATTCATTCAGGTACTGTTATTGGGAGTGATGGTTTTGGTTTTGCTACAACAAAAATGGGTGAACATATCAAAATCTACCAAAATGGTAATGTCACAATAGGTAATAATGTTGAAATAGGTGCAAATTGTACTATTGATAGAGCTGTATTTTCTAGTACCATTATTGGAGACATGGTTCGCATAGACAATTTGGTTCATATTGCACATAACTGTAAAATTGGGAAAGGGAGTATTCTAGTAACTCAAACTGGACTATCGGGATCTACTATTTTAGGGGAATATGTTGTTATGGCAGGTCAAAGTGGAACAACAGGACATTTAGAAATAGCTCCTCATAGTACTATTTCTGCACGTGGTGTTGTTTCTAAATCTATAATCGAACCAAAAAAACAGTGGGCAGGTTTTCCATTAATGGAACATCGAGCCTGGCTTAAACTTCAAGGTCGAATTACAAAACTTCTTAAAGGATAAATTATAGTTCTCAAAATCGCTTCTATAATCATGGCATTTATATTAATCTTTTTATCTCTTTCTATTTTTATTTCAGATATAAATATTGTAGGTAAAATAGGTTCTGTTGTATCCTCATATTCAAAATACTACTTAGGTTTTATTGCGTATGGATATTTACCTTTTTTCTTATTTATTTTATATAAAATAAATTTTTCAAAAATAGAAGAGATTGCTGTAAAAACTATTTCCTCAGTATTATTCTTTATAGCAACAATTTTATTGCAATCACTTGTTTTAAGTGGACCATTATCGGGAAAATTTGGAAATAGTGTAGTCTCTGATTTATCTCCATTTGTAGGACTAGCAGGTCTTTGGATATTTGTACTTATTTGTTTTTTAATATCTATACTTCTTTTGATTGAGAGTCGTAATTTTGAGAGTAAAGATATTAAGTCAGAAATTGAAGATTTTTTTAATTTTGATTCTCCAAAAAATAAAGTTAAAAATATGCCAACTAAATTGCATAGAGCTCAAGAGCAAAGAGTTTTTGTAAAAGAGATAGGAGATACGGCAGAAATTTCTATAAGTGATAATGATAAGATAGAAAAACCTATATTATCTCAGGTTGAAAAACCGATTCAAAACGAAGAGCCTATTTTTGAATCATTAATAAAAGAGAATGAAGTAGAGACAAAACCTATTTCAAAACCACAAGAAGAAGAGATAATCGAAGCAGAGATGGAAATAAGTAGTCCATTAAAAGTATCAAAAAAAATTAATAAGACACAAGAGACATTAGAGTTAAATTTAGATGTAAATAATATTAATGATATAGCGAAACCAGTTTTAGAGTTAGAAGAAAAAAAACACTCCGTAATTGTTAAAGAACTAGAAGAAAATAAAAAACTTCTAGCAGATATCGAAGTAGGGGAGGTTGAAAAACCAAAAGATTTTCAACTTCCAACCACTGAATTTTTTCAAGAAGCACCCACAGAATCAAAACATAAAATCAATGAAGAGGTGATTGATCAAAAAATTAGAGATCTTTTAGAAAAATTAAAAATGTTTAAAATTGATGGCGATGTTGTGCGAACTTATACAGGTCCAATCGTAACAACTTTTGAATTTAAACCAGCACCAAATGTTAAAGTTTCTAAAATTCTTAATTTGCAAGATGATTTGGCGATGGCACTAAAAGCTCAAACTATAAGAATACAAGCTCCGATTCCAGGAAAAGATGTTGTTGGGATTGAAGTACCAAATGATGTAGCACAAACTATTTATATGAGAGAGGTTTTGGAAAGTGAGTTATTTCAAAATGCTTCTTCACCTTTAACCATGATTTTAGGAAAAGATATAGTAGGAAATCCTTTTATTGCGGATCTAAAAAAATTACCACATCTTTTAATTGCAGGTACAACAGGAAGTGGAAAATCTGTTGGATTAAATTCAATGATTTTATCATTATTATATAAAAATTCACCAGATAGACTAAAACTTATAATGATTGATCCTAAAATGATCGAATTTTCTATTTATAATGATATACCTCATTTATTAACACCAGTTATTACCAAACCCATGGAAGCTATAAATGCTTTGGCAAATATGGTAATGGAAATGGAACGACGATATACATTAATGGCGGAAACAAGAACAAAAAATATTGAAAATTATAATAAAAAAACAAGAATAAATGAAAAGGAACCCTTTCCTTATATTGTTATTATTATTGATGAGTTAGCAGACTTAATGATGACAAGTGGAAAAGAGGTAGAAATTTCTATTGCGAGAATTGCTCAAAAAGCAAGAGCTTGTGGAATCCACTTGATTGTTGCAACTCAACGACCATCTGTCGATATTGTAACTGGACTTATTAAAGCAAACTTACCAAGTAGAATTAGTTATAAAGTTGGACAAAAAGTAGATAGTAAAATTATTTTAGATTCGATGGGTGCAGAATCATTATTGGGAAGAGGGGACATGTTATTTACTCCTCCAGGTATGAGTGGTCTCGTAAGAGTCCATGCTCCATGGAGTGATGAGCGAGAGATTGAAGAAGTTGCAGAATTTTTAAAATCGCAAAGAGAAGCTACTTATGATATAAGTATTTTAAAAGAAAAATCTGAAGATGGTTCTTCGAGTAATGATCCAAATGAAATTGGTGAATTGGACTCATTATTCGAACAAGCAAAATTGGTAGTGATTCAAGATAAAAAAAGTTCAATTAGTTATTTACAAAGAAGACTTAAAATTGGATACAATAGATCCGCAACTATTGTGGAACAACTTGAGATGTCTGGTGTGTTGTCTTCACCAAATGCAAAAGGAAATCGAGAGATATTAGTTTAGATGAAAAAGTGTATAAATGCACTTTTTCAATAGAATATTAATTTTAGTATTGGAAACTGTAATTTCCAAACTATTATATAAACATCCAGAATTGAGTAAATCTACTCTACTCAATCAAGAGTTAGCCCAAACAAAAAATCGATCCTGTCGTACGATATTAATAGAAAAATAAATTTTGATTGTTATTGTTAATTATACTGAGAAAAGTATAATATCCATTTTCTTTAAAATGGATATTATGATACTGATGTGTATTGATAGTTATTTGTTATATAAAATTTTACCATAATGATTCGGTGCCATAAAAGTTATCTTTTTGAACAAACTCCAAGTAAACAAAATCTTCATAATCCAGATATAAAGAATATTCATCTAAAAAAATTGTCTTTTGTATATTGGATCTATTTATATAAAAAGATTCTGAAACAGAAGAAGATAAGTCACTTAAGTAATACTCTATCATTGATGGTGCTAATGATTGCATCCCTTGTTCTAATTGCTCAAAGGAGTTAACCTTAAAAGTATTAAATAGTAAACTTGTATCTAATTTTACTGTCAATTATTACCAAATCCATTTAGCAATGATTGCATTCTTCCTAGATCGATCTCTTTATTGTCACCCTGCTGAGCATTGTCACTATTTTCTTCTTGAATTTCTGTTTTGATAGTGTTATCTGCTTCCATTTCCATGTTCTCAATCTCTTTTTCTGCAACTTGACCCAAAATATTTTCTATTCTTCCAAGCATTGTATCCATCTCATTTGAATTCTTTTCTGTTGTATCAGTTAACGAACTTAATTTATCTTCAAGATCTTGTTTTTTCAATTCAAGATCATCAATTTCTTCTTTAAACATTACGTTTTCTTCTTTTAAGTTTTTTAATTCTTCTTGTAATACTTCATACGCTTCTAAAAGTTGATTAAGTGCTTTACTTAACTGTTGTACTGTACCATTTTCTTCCATTTTAAATCCTTGCTATAATGTTATTAGAATATTATCAGAATTTAACTGATAATTCCATCAATCTTCAGTAAAGATTTAATATCTGCTTCTTTATTTGCAAATCTTAGATATAGATTGTTCATATCGTCACTTCCCCCCTCCCCTAAAATAATATTTTTATATTTATTTGCTAGTGTTTTATTGAAAATTCCATTTTCTATAAAAAGATAAAAAGCATCTGCACTTAATACTTCTGCCCATTTATAACTATAATATCCAGCAGCATAACCACCTGCAAATATATGACTAAATCCATTTTGAAATTTATTGTATTGAGGAGGTTTGATCACAGATATTTCATCTCTTATAGTATTTAAGACTTCTTGCACTTCTTTTTCATTGTACAATTTTTGATGTAATTTAAAATCAAACAAAGCAAATTCTAATTGCCGTATAGTAGATAATGAAGATTGGAAATTTTTCGCTTTTATAAGTTTGTCTATCGCAACATCATCTAAAATATCTCCTGTTTCATAATGTTTTGCAAAAAGTTTTAAAACATCTTTGTCATATGCAAAATATTCTAAAAATTGTGATGGAAATTCTACAGTATCCCAAGCGACACCATTGATACCACTGACTAATGGTTCTTTTACTTGACTCAACATATGATGTAAAGCATGACCCATTTCATGAAAAAGTGTTACTACATCACTATGTCGTAAAAGAGAAGGGGTATTTTCTGTGGAGATTGGAAAATTACAAACTATATAAGCAGTTGCTAAAGTTTGTTGACTACCAATGATACTATGTGTATGCCAATTGTTCATCCAAGCACCACCTCTTTTGTCATCCCTTGCTTCTAAATCTATATATAATCTTGCGATTTTTTTATCTGATTGTTCATCACTTATCTCATATACTACAGCTTTATCATCCCAAGTAGAGGTATCTACTTTTTTAAATGAGATATCAAAAATTTTATTTAAAAAATCAAACAAACCATTGAGGACACTTTTCTTTTCAAAATAGGGTCGATAATATTCTTCATCAATATCATATTTTTCCTCTTTGAGTTTTTGACTATAATATCCTAAATCATAACTTTGTATATCTTCACAACCATCTTTTCTACTAAATTCTTTTAGTTCTTCCACCTCTTCTTTTGCTCTATCTTGAGAATACCGCCCTAGTTCGGATAAAAATGTGAGTACATCTTTTTCAGATTTTGCCATTTTAGTAGCAAGAGAAAGTTGAGCATAATTTTCAAATCCCAAAAGCTGTGCCTCTTTTTGTTTGAGTTCCAAAATTTGTTCTATAAGGTTCCCATTTTGTGGAGCTCTTGTACAATATGCTTTGTAAATTTCTTCTCTTTTTTCTCTATTTGAACCGTAAGTAATATATGCTATATATGATGGCATCTGTAAAGTAAATTTATATTTTGTTTTTTGATCTTTTTCATCCACAAAAGTTGCTATCTCTAAATCACTTTTTGGTATCTCTTTTACATCTTCAAAATCTTCAAGAATCATCTCCCAATCATTCGTAGCATCAAGAAGGTTTTGAGAAAATTGTTTTCCTAATTCACTCAATGTTAAATTTAATTCTTCCAAAGTTTTTTTATCTTCATCATTAAGTCCACACCCACCAAGCTTAAAATCTCTGATCTCATTTTCCAAAACTTTTTGCTGTTCTAGCGTAAGAGCATTATTATAGTTAGTTTGTATATCTTTTATAGCACTATAAACATTTTCATTTGAAGCTAACTGCGAACTATAGATAGAAATTAATGGTAAACATTCATTATATACTTTTTGTGTCATTTCACTATTTTTTACACTGTCCATATGAAATATAGGAGTACAAAACTCACTTAACTCTTCACCCATTAGAGCAAATGGATGGATAAAATTTTGATATGTTTTCTCTTCTATTTTCAATAACTCTTCTAATTTCTCTTTATTTTTTTCTATAAGAAGTTCTAAATTTTTTGCACTCTTCTCAAAATCTTTTAAATCAAATTCTCTAAACATTGTATTTTTCCTTTTTATAATTGTTTATTTAAATAATATCCCGTGTAACTTTTCGTTTTTTCATGGGTACTTGCCACCTCTTCTGGTGTCCCTTTTGCTATGATTTGTCCACCTTTAGCACCACCTTCATACCCCATATCTATAACATAATCAGCATTTCGTACCACATCAAGATTGTGTTCAATCACTATAACACTATTTCCTAAATCTACAAGATGATGCAATACTTGAGTAAGTCTATCGACATCTGCAAAATGTAATCCTGTTGTCGGTTCATCCAAAATATATAATGTATTTCCAGTGTCTCTTTTTGATAACTCTTTACTCAATTTTATTCTTTGGGCTTCCCCACCACTTAAAGTCACTGCATTTTGACCTAAAGTGATATATCCGAGTCCCACATCAAGGAGTGTTTTGAGTTTTGCATGTAGTTTAGGTACTTTTACAAAAAATTCAAAAGCTTCATCAACTGCCATATTCAATATATCTGCAATTGATTTGCCTTTGTAAAGTATTTCTAATGTTTGAGGATTGTATCTTGCACCATTACAATCTTCACATTTCACCATTATATCTGGTAAAAAGTGCATCTCAATTTTGATCTCACCCTCACCTTGACATTTTTCACATCGTCCACCTTTTACATTAAAACTATATCGTCCTATTGCATATCCTCTAAGTTTTGATTCTTTTGTTTCAGCAAAAAGTTTTCTTAAATCATCCATGAGTCCTGTGTATGTAGCTGGGTTTGATCGAGGAGTTCGCCCTATTGGACTTTGATCAAGGTAAATCACTTTATCCAATTTATCTAATCCATCAATACTTACTCCATCAATTTTAGTTACTTTTCTAGCATGATTGAGAAGCTCTTTAGCAACAGGTAATAAAGTGTGAAGTATTAAAGAGGATTTACCACTTCCACTCACTCCCGTAATTGCACAAAGATTTTTTAATGGAATTTTTACATCAAGATTTTTGATATTATTTAAATTCACATTTTTAATCTCTATAAACTCTTCTTGCGGTCTTCTTTTATAGTACTTAATCTGTTTTTGTCCATTTAAATATTGGGCAGTAAGTGTCTTACTTTTTAAAAGCTGTTTCATTGTACCACTAAATACAACCTCTCCCCCATATTTTCCTGCATTTGGACCAATATCAACAATAAAATCAGCAGCTTCCATAGTCTCTTGATCATGCTCTACAACTATGACAGTATTTCCTTTTTGTTGTAAAGCTTTAAGGGTCTTTATGAGTTTAGCAGTATCTCTCTCATGCAAACCAATACTTGGCTCATCTAGTACATACATAACCCCCGTTAAACCACTACCAATTTGAGAAGCAACTCGTATCCTTTGTGCTTCTCCTCCTGAGATAGTTCGAGCATCTCTTCCTAAAGTAATATATCCTAACCCTACATCATACAAGAAAAATATTCTATCTCGTACCTCTTTTAATATAGGAGTAGCAATCATTTTTTCTTGTTCGTTAAAATATTCAAAATTTTTCTCATCTTGAAAAAAAGCATGTGATTTTTCTATAGGCATATCTAGGATATTTGCTATTCCAGAATTGGCTACTTTTACAGATAATGATGGTGCTTTTAGTCTATGACCATTACAGACATCACAAACTTTTTCAGTCATATAGGCATCCATCTCTTTTTCATCTTTTACCATATCATAGGCAATCTTGACAACACCTTCCCATTTTCGTGTGAGTTTATGTCTTTTCCATGTAAATACAGCCTCTTCTATTCCCCCATTTAAAACTTTTCCTCTTTCATGAGGCTCTAACTCTCCAAATGGTTTATTGATATCAATACCTGCTGCTTCACAAAATGCTTGTAACATTTTGAAATAATAGCCTTTGTTAAAACCATAGATTACTTTTATCGCTCCATCTGCAATACTAATATCATTATTAATTACTTTTTTCATATCAAGTGTAAATCGAATACCCAAACCATCACAACTAGCGCAAGCCCCTTTGGGTGAATTAAAAGAAAAACTTAAAGGTTCTAAGGGTTCAAAAGATATTTTACAATCAAAACAAGCCATATGTTCACTATAATGAATATGTTGTTCACACCCTACTTCTTCATGATTTAAAATATCTACTTCTAGCTCACCAAAAGCTTCTTTTAAACCTTTTTCTACATCTTGAGCAATTCTTTCCTTATTATCAGCCTTTACTACAACTCTATCGATAATTACTTTTATCGTATGCATTTGAGATTTACCAAGCTCAATTTCATCATCAAGTCGTACCATTACACCATCAACCATAGCTCGTACATATCCTTTTGCTCGTAAAGATTCAAAAAGATCTGCAAATGTCCCTTTTTTACGATTGACAAGAGGTGCCATGATAACTATTTTAGAATTTTCTGGAAGTTTTAAAACTTGATCGATTACATCACTACTCGACATTTGAGAGATTGGTTTGCCACATTTATGACAATGTTGTTTCCCTACTCTTGAATACAGTAAACGAAGATAGTCATAAATTTCTGTAATAGTTCCCACAGTAGAGCGTGGATTTTTTGAAGTTGTTTTTTGATCGATGGCGATAGCTGGAGTTAATCCCTCTATTCTTTCTACATCAGGTTTCCCTATCTTTCCCAAAAATTGTCTTGCATAGGCACTTAAAGATTCTATATACCTTCTTTGACCCTCAGCATATAAAGTATCAAATGCTAGTGTTGATTTTCCACTTCCACTTAAACCTGTAAACACAATGAGTTTATTTTTTGGTATCTCTAAATCTATATTCTTTAAATTATTTTGATTTGCTTTAAATATTTTTATAGTATCGGTCATATTTATATTGCCTTTTATTAATTAAGACCGTATTGTACTATAAAGTTATTTTGTATTTGATGAGTTGTGATCTTTACTTATAGTAGTTTTGGTATATTTAATATACTCATTAGGTTGAACCAGCAAAATCAATCCATAAATGAGAAATAAAATTCCTAATACTAACCCTAATTGAGATAGCATTTTTTTTTCAAATTTAATCTTTGTTAATAGTAGGATTAATACCAATCCTACTACAAAAAATATAATTCCAATTTTCATAGATTATCCATTAGTAAGAGAGTAAAGATATATTTTTACCTTGAATTGCATTTGCTTGACTTTGCATCATCAACCCAATCTGGCTTAATAAATTTGTTTTACTAAAACTGCTTGATTCTTTACTATAATCTATATCCATAATAGTTGATTCTGCATTTGCTAACTCTTTTTCTGTACTAATAGAGTTTTTTACACTTGATTCCATAACATTCGAAGCACCACTAAAATTACTTTCAAAAGTATTTAGTTGATCGATGCTTTGATCAATCACATTTAACAAATTTGTTTGAGCACTTATATCTGTACTAAAATTATTCATAAGTGATTTGAGTGTAGTTGATATAGAACTTGTATCAGATTTTTCTAACTCTATTGTTGACTGATTATCAACAATTGAGATATCATCACTTGTATCACCATCTGTTTTTAAAAGTGAAGTTCCATTGTAAGTAGTACTTTGTGTGATTGCATCAAATTGTTCAATAGATTTATTAATTGTTTGAGCAATAATATCTTTACCGTCTTGATTTGTTGTTGCATTCATAGCTTTGAGAGTTTCTGTTCTAATACTCTCAAGAATCTCTTTTTGATCAGATAATCCAGATTGTGCAATATTACTCATGGCTATTCCACTACTCATATTTTCAACAGCTTGAGAAAGAGAATCCCTTGTTAATCCTAATTGTGAAGCGATGACAAGGTCAGATGTATCTTCACTTGCTTTATTTATTTTTAAAGCTGTTCCTATTTTTTCAAGTGAAGTTTGATTGATTTCGTTAACGTTGTACGGGCTTACATAAGATGAGTCAATATTCATAATAACTCCTTTTCATATTAATTGTATAATTATAGGTATATTATGATTAAATCATAATTAAAGAAACTATTTAATTAACTCTTTTACTCTTTTTTCATGTTCTTCTTTTTGCTCTTTAGATGTGTTAATATCGACTATATTAAAAGGAAGAGTTAGTATTCTTTTTATAATACCTGTCACACCATTTGATGCTGATTTGAGTGCATGTGTTTCCATTTTTGGATCATCAAGTTTTCCACTTATATCAATACTTGTATGAAACTCTCCATCTTCTCCCATAACAATATATCCTACTAATGGAATAGAACGTATCGCTTTGGAAAAGTCTTTCAAAAATGAAATATCTACATTTGCATCTACAGTATTTGTTTTAAAATCTACATGAGAATTTACTATAAAATTTGACATTTTTCCATTTGAATATATATCATAGATATCTAATTCTTTCAAAGGAACATTATATCGAAAACTTCCATCTCCATTTTTCATATAATATCCATTAGTATCAAATCCAGTTTCTGCCATTCGAAACAAAGTTGGAAGTGCTAAAAGAGGATTCAAAATTGCAGGGGTTGTATTTACAAAAGTGAGTAGACTATTTATTATAGTGACATTTCTTATTGTTGTTGTATGAAAATTAACATCTCCAGATAATTCATTTATATCTTCTCCATATATATTGAGATTCATATATCCATTTTCAAAAATTTCTTGATTAAGAAATGAGTTCATATAAGTATCAGTTAAATGCTTTGCATTAAAAATAAGTCCATTATTGATAGTATACGCTTGTATTGTTGATTTATCTTTTATAATGTTTATTTTTGCACTCGTGTTATTTGTATCTAAATTGAATCTATCAAATATAAGTGCGTATTTATCATATTTAATAGTGCTATTTGTATACTCTAATGTAATTTTAGGAAATTTAGGTACAACTAATTTTTCTGCTTTTGTTGTATTTTTTTCATCTGTAGACTGAAAAATATTACTATCTATATCAAAGTCAAAGTTATAGATATCTATTCTAGTATCATTCAAATCCTTAGATAGGATAGTAATAAAAGCAGTTTTTTCATTTTGATGACTTAACAAAGGAAACATATCTAAAACTTTATATGGTTTCTCAATATTAACTATATCTATGGAAGTATTCTTTTCTTTAAAATAATGCAATCCAAAATAAGGAATATCTACATTTATATCCTCTTCAAACGATACAGTGTATGGTATATCTATATCTTTCATTTCTATTAGATTTTTAAACTTTAGTTTATGTAATAAAAGTGTCCCTGTCGAGGTTTTTGTTGTAAAATCAGTTGTGTTAAACATTTGAGAATGAATCAAATCAGAAGAATCTTTCAAATTAAAATTTGTACGTAAAATGTTATTTTCAAAGTGTATTTTTATATCATTAATATTTGCTTTATAGGGCTTTTGTAAATTTATAAAGTCGGAATTTACATCAAATTTTAATTCTTTTGTAAAATCACCTTTATAGTATATAGTATCACTTTTAACAGAGATATTAGTTTCGTTATTTTCATACAATACATTCAGCACGCCATAGGTGTCATTTGTATCTAAATTTGTTGTATTATTAAGATCTATTAATATTTGATTTGTGCTATCTTTAATGTTTGTAAACATTTTGATTTGATTCTTTTCAAAATTCAATGTCAAGTTATCTAAAGAAAATTGTTGCATATTATATGTTGCATTTATTTTATCAGAGGTTATTTTTGCAGTTAATTCATTTTGAAAAGAAAGATCATAATTGAGAATTGTATCAGAAAGAATAAACTCTTGATATTTATATTGTTGAAGGTGTAGTACACCTTGTAGCGTGTTATTTTTAAAATTAAGATCTATTTTTGAAGCGTTCAAATCTTGCCCTAAAAGTTTAAGAGAACTGTTTTTGATATTTATATTTGATTCTATAAATAGATCTTCTTTTCCAAAAGGTATAAAAATTTTTGCCACTATATCATTTATGCCCGAATACTGTTCTACAGGTATCTCTACACCATAATTTAAGAGTGCTTTTTTCAAAGTATTATTCAACAAACTATTTGTGTGTAAAAATAATTTCAATATATTTTGGTTTTCGACAAAGCTTACTTTTGTACCTTTTATATCAATATCTCCATAATAAGGTTTTTCAAATAATAGATCAACTATATCATTTTCATAACTCACGAAAATTTTTTTGGCATCTATTTGTTCCATATTTTTATCAAAGGTAAAATTTGCATCTTCTATAATAAGCTCAGATTTTTTATATAAATCAATTTTATTTTGATTTATGGAGATAAGACCAGAAAAAGTTATATCTGTATCTATAAGTTTCAATTGTTGTATATTTATCTTAAATTCTTGATTGTGGTAGTCAACTGTAAAATTTAACTCTATTTTAGTAGTTTTTTTAGGATTTATATCATAAATTGTGATTTCTGGACTTGAAATATTAAGTTTTTTATCATATTTTAGATACAATTTTTTTATATGTATATTTTTATAAAAAAAATCATTTATCTCAATCCCAGTAAATAAAGAGGCTATAACCATTAAAATTATTCCACTCAATACAATAAAAATGAATTCTATATTTTTTAACATACCTGAATTTTTCCTCAT
>Ga0193956_1000006_pt1 | contig 96117 bp, 91 predicted proteins | sample BB_7_MG_FD_140358 | JGI IMG/M metagenome (GOLD analysis project Ga0193956, IMG submission 140358) | Microbial mat bacterial communities from the Broadkill River, Lewes, Delaware, United States - BB_7_MG | ecosystem: Environmental > Aquatic > Freshwater > River > Microbial mats | place: USA...
AATTGGAGCTTAACAATTTCTCAACTCTCGATTTATTTTGAGGGAAGACTAGATAAAACATTAAATTTATGATATAATTTTAGGAATTACTAGATGGCTGACACAGATTGATGAACACTCCCAGAAAATTCATTCATCATTTTTCACTCCCTTTATCATCACTTTTACTTTTGCATTTTTTTGTTACTGCCTCTTTAATCTCTTTTATATTTTCATCCATCACTTCTAGTGTGGTTAATTTTTTAGATTCTTGACTCTCTTTTTTATCCTGTTTTGTTATATGGTCTTCTTGTAACTCCTTAAAGATTTCAGTTATATTCATAAACATTATTCGTGTATAAAGAGTATATATACATAACATTATGAAAAGAATTCCTATAAAACAATATTTAAGTATCGGTATACTAAAACCCCACATAAAATCACTATAGATATACAAAGATACAAAATATCCACTCACGATCATAAAATCTCGAAATAAGTTTTTATGTTCAGATGCTTTTTTTAATGCTTTGTCATACTCTGACTGGACGAGTAAACTGTATTTTATCTTTTTTAGTTTCTTTTGTCTCTCATAGATATTTGAAGTTTTTTCATCTTCATTGACAGTAGTATTATTTTTATCATCCTCATTGGCAGTAGGTTTATTATTTTCTTCTTTTTCTTTCCTATCGTTCGCTTTTTTTAATTTCTTTAGTCTTCTAATAAAAATAGATAATCTTCGTTTTTTTATCATCAAAAATAAATTTCTAATACACTTATATTTAAAAATAGACTTAGTTTTTAAAATAAATTTGTATAAAGATTTCAACAAATATTTAAAAGTACGCTTAATTTGTAAAATAAATTTATATAATAATTTTACAAAATAACAAAAAATATCAATAAGCACATCTACTAAATACCCTCCTATATTTACAATCATTCCCACAACTAAAAATAAAACTATATAATATATAAAAACCCACATATCCACTATGGAAGATTTTTCCGTCGTCCCAATAAAAGAATCTATTTGAAATATTAAATTTTCACAATTATGAATATATACTACCAACAAACCTATAAAAAAATATCGTAACTTTATAAACTCACTCATCATTTACCCCTTTTTTTAGTATAAAATTTTACTTCTGCTTTTTGGTCTGTTTTATCTGTACTTTTTTCTTTCACGAGATTTACTATATTGACACTTTCTATATTTTGACAATGATTATATATCATATACTTTATACTATTTGCTCGTGCAAATGATAAATCAAAATTATCATCATAGTTTATATTTTTATTTTTTTCGATTTTTTCACCACTTGCAAAACCAGCGATAAAAACATTGTCTATGGTGTTTTTAGTACATATTTCTTTTATCATTTGTGATAGTTCTGATGTTTCACAAGTAGAATTTTTATCTACAACTTTTGCAGATGTCACTTCGGTACTCAAAGGTTCAAACTCAACATTTAAAGTACAAAGTCTATCATACTCTTTTTTATCTACAAATTTTATGGTTTTAGATACATTTGCATTAATTTTATTTTGCATATTTTTAGAGTCATCTGAAAAATATTTACTTGATAAATACCCACCAACTAAACCACCGATAATAATCACAATCAAAGTATTGAGTATGATTTTAAGATATTTTTCGTATGTAAAAACAAAACTATTTAAAACAGGTGCATAACTTAAAAACTTCCAAAATCTTTTTTTGCCGATAAGTTCTATGATGATATCTACTATATCAAACATAATTTCATTTTTACTGTTTGTCGTGTGTGAGTTGATTCTGTCATAGTCAAATTTAGAAATATCTCCACTATTAAGGGCATTTATTAGTAACAAATCAATATCTTTTTTTGAAGTAGTATTGTTCAATTTTTCTAAAATATCTTGAGGTAGTTTCAAATCATTCATAGTGTTTTTTATAATTTGTCGTTCTTCATTTATCGTTTTTTGTAGTGCGTTATTGTTCGCTTCAATGCTAGTCAATATAAGATTTACTACAGCTACTATTTTATGTATATCAACAGTATCATTTGATATATCTTTTAACATACTTCCTACAAGAGTTAATTCTTTATTTATTTCAATTGTCTTGATTGATATATTATCTAGAGTAATTTTAGTCTTATCACAGCTTTCGTTTATTTTAACTATTTCAGGTTCCAGTATTTTTAGTTTGGATTTTATTTCTTGTGTGTCGTATTGGTTTTTTGTGACTTTTGTATCAGTTGTTTTGACTATATCTATGATGGTCGATAATTTATTTAGTTCATCACATTTTCTATTTATTTTAACTATTTCAGCTGGTATAGATATGAGTACTTTGTTTATACTTTCGATATCTTGTGTACACTTTTGAAAAATATCACTAATTTGTCTAAATAACTTAGCAAAGTTATCATCTTGATTTTGAGATAAGTTTGATAAGTCATTTTCGAGTATTTTTATTTTGGATTTTATTTCTTGTGTGTTGTATTGATTTTTTGTGACTTTTTTATCGGTTGTTTTGACTATCTCTATGATGGTCGACAATTTATTGAGTTCTTCTTGGTTTAGTTTGATTAAGGTTGATTCTAACACTTCTGTTTTTTTAAAGTTATAATTTTTATCATTTTGATAAAATATTTCCAATAGTTCTTTGTGCTTCTCTTGTAAATCTGACATCTTATCTATCATCGCACTTTTTCTCACATCGCTTTTTGATTTGTTAAATTTGTTGAGAAGTTGTGTTATCTCATCGAGGTCTTTTTTGCTTTTGTCTCTTAACTCTTTTAATTCTTGTAGTTCATACTCTTCATAGTTTATGTTATGTTGAAAGACTTTAAAGTCTTCTATTTTTTTATCTATTTTATTGAGTGTATGTTGGGGTGTATTAATCTTTTTTTCTGCTATTTTCTTTTTATGTGCTTTTTGTTTTTCTAGTCCATCGAGTTCATTTTGTATGTTTGAATCTTTGTTTTTATTTTTACCCTTACGACCACCACCAAAAGAAGATCTATTTTTAAAAGATCTATCTTTTGTAGTTGTTTGGTCATTTCTTTTATCTTTATTTGACATAGTTTTTTCCTAAAGAAAGTAAATATATACTTTTCATATTATTTTAATCCCTCAGGCAACGAACTGACCACCCGTGCGCTCGAGTGTTATTGTTACTGAACGCACCATTACTAGCGAAGTACACATTCCTCGAGTCCGATCCAGACACAGAACTAGACCAAACACTGGAGTAAGAGCCGTGAGAGCCTAGAGTGTACATAGAGCCTGAATTGCCACCACGACTACCAGCACTTGGCAATTTTAAAAAGTTAGAAAATGCTGTTGCGTTATTTGTCACTGCTGTACTTGCACCTGTAGTTTCTGCTTCTAGTTCTGTTATAGTTGGTACTCTATATCCTATAGGACACACAGAGCTTCCGTCTATTGCTGACCAATTTGAAGTTCTTTGGCTTCCATTACTATCTACACTTGTCCAATCATATGGAGATGTTGAATTTGTAATAAAATCACTTCCTACACTTGTGATAGCTGTAGCTTGTGTAGCTGTTGTAGTACTAGATGAGAGTTGATGTCCATCTGTTTCTCTTCCCCATTGGTAATAGTCTCCATAACAAGCACTATCATCAAAAGTTGTACACACTTGAGATGCTCCTAAGTTTCTATCTAGCCATACTTTTGATGTATATGGAGATGTTACTGTTTCATATGTTATACCATTGTGAGTGATGGTTGTGGCAGCTACTGCTACATTTACTGTATATGTATGAGTTATAGTAGCAGTATTCGATGCACTATCTGTAGCTGTGTATGTTACTGCATATGTTCCAGCTGAATTAAAATCTACCGTATCTCCACTTTGTACTACACTTACACTTGAGTCTGTATCATCTGTAGCTGTAACAGTTTGTAAAGTTAGAGCTGTACCTACAGTTGTAGTATATGTTTGAGTTGTAGAGCTTAGTGTTGGTGCTGTTGTGTCTGATACGATTACGACTGCATTTACTGTATAAGTATGAGTTATAGTAGAAGTATTCGACGAACTATCTGTTGCTGTGTATGTCACTGCATATGTTCCAGCTGAATTAAAATCTACAGTTCCACTTTGTGTTACACTCACAGTTCCGTCTGTATCATCTGTAGCTGTTACAGTTTGTAAAGTTAGAGCTGTACCTACTGTTGTAGTATATGTTTGAGTTGTGGAGCTTAGTGTTGGTGCTGTTGTATCTGATATGATTACAGGAGCAGGAGGTGGAGCGATATATTCATTTACATCTGTTATATTTATCGTAACTTCTTGAGTCACAGTACTAGCACCATCACTTACTGATGCTGTAAATGTGTATACTTTTTTACTTTCATAGTTAGGAGAGCTTTTAAATCTCACTACTCCTGTAGAGCTATCTATACTAAAGCTAGATTCATCTGTTCCACTTAGTGAGTATGTTAATGTATCATTATTTCCGTCAGTTGCCATAAGTGTCAAAGCTGATGTTTGGTTTTCTTTTACACTTACTGTATTTGATGATATGAATACTGGAGAGTATGCTATATATTCATCTACATCACTTATATTTACACTAATAGTTTCTTCTACACTATTTGTACCATCACTTACAGTAGCTATAAATGTGTATGATGTTTTTGTCTCAAAGTCAGGTGCATTTACAAATGTCACTACACCTGTATTTGAATTGATATTAAAACTATCTGCATCTGTTCCATTTAGTGAGTATGTTAGTGTATCATTATTTTCATCCGTTGCCATAAGTGTTAAGGCTGATGTTTGATTTTCAGATACATTGAGAGTATTTTCTGATGTAAATACTGGGATATGATTTATTAAAAGGTTTGCATCAATGAGAGTATTTTTAAAGTGCTTTATCGCTTCATCTTGAGGTACTACAGTTTTACCTATACTTTCTATGATAGTAGTTATGTCTTGTGTAGTTACACTTTCATTTTGTATATCATATACATAGCTACCTAAGGCTGTTTGTGTAGCTTCATCTATATCTATACCATTTGAGGTATTGTTATCACTATCTAAAGATTGTAAAAACTGTAAAAGTTTTACAACTTTAGTATCTGAAGTATTGTTTCTATCTATATTTTCAATAATATTTGTAATATACACAGTATTATTCTCTAGTATACTTGAAGTGTCTGTATTTCCTAAGTTTATACCACCTATAGAAAATGATAAAGTACGATTTTTACTAAAAGTAAAAGCTCCTCTTTCATCTGTGATACCAGAATTTAGTCCATCATCATAACTCACCCCTGATACATTTGAATCTACTAAATACCCTGTGTATGTTTCTTCTGTTGTTATATCTGTAGATGGTGTCTCACTTTCACCTGAAGAAGAACCTCCACCACCTCCTCCTCCACAACCAACTAAACCAAAACTCAAAGCAGAGACAACTGCTAAACTTAATCCTATTTTTTTTACTGATTTTTGCATTTTTTTCCTTTTTTATACTAACTTTTAAAGATAAATTATTTATAATAAGAAATGATACCAATATAATGTTCTCAAATTGTTCCCATTTATAAAAAAGGCTTACAAATTTTAAAATTTATGTTTACTTTCCTTTTATCACTGTTATTTCCGATACTTTTATCCTCTTCTACAAATATACTATCGACTAGTCAAGTGTTTATAGATAAAAATTCTTCCTATACGATACAAACTATAAACAAAGCAGATTTTAGAGCATTTAAAACATTAGGTACAAAAAAGATAAATCTTGGGTATACGAGTGATACAGCTTGGTTAAGATTCTCACTTTCAAATAAGACAAATAAAGCTTTTGAAAAAGAGCTTGTTTTGGACAATCATGTACTAGAACATATCACACTCTTTACTCAAAAAAAAGATAGTTATACAAAAGAAACTTTGGGAGTACTAAACGATAGACAATACAAAGAAAATATTTTGGACTTTCATTTTAAGATAAAACTCAATCCAAATGAAACAAAAAACTTTTATCTCAAAGTATCATCTTTGTCTAGTGCAGTATTTTTCAACTTAACACTTATGGAAAAGACAGAACTTTTAGACCATGAATTTTATCATCAGATGATACTCAATATGTTTTTTGTCTCTATCCTAACCCTTATGATTTATAATCTTTTTATATACTTTTTTACAAGAAAGATAGAGTATGTATACTATGTATTGTATTTGTTTGTGACTATTTGGAACTATAGTGCTTTTACTGGTATCTCTTATCTTATAATAGATGAATATTTTCATCAAATTTTTACAGCTATTGATGCGTTTTTAGGCATCGTAAATTTATCTTTAATATTGATTTTTGCATTACTTTTTACTAGAAGTTTTTTAAATATAAAAAAGTATAAAAAGATTGATTTTATATTTAAGTCGATGATTATAATTAGTATCATTTTGATTTTTATCTCTTTTTTTTTTTATCCTTTTGATATAGTTGCTTTTTTAGTACTTTTGGGTCTTTTGTTTATGGTGTTAGTAAGTTATTATTTACTGTACAAAAAAGAAGATAATGCAAGGTATTTTGTAGTAGGTTGGACTATTGCTACGGTAGGTTGGATTATGCTAGCGACATATACTTTTGGCATATTTAGTTTGATAGAAGAGTATCCATACTTTTATGAACTTTGTATCTTTATCGAAGCATTGTTATTTTCTATGGCATTATCAAGTAAACTCAATACAACAGATCAACTCAAAAAGCAAGTAAATATAAACGAGATATTGACACAAGAACTCAATCATCGAGTCAAAAACAATATGCACATCATCACAATATTTATCAATCATCAGTTACGACAAACAAAACTCAAAGATACAAAAGAATCATTAGAAGATATAAAAAGTAAAATCTATACGATAAACAAAGTTCACGAGATGCTGCTTTTAAATGAAGATGCCCAAACATTAGATACTGAGTATTATTTTGAAGATTTATGTTCAGATATAATACACACTTACTCTAAAGATGTGGATTTAGATATCTCTTGTCATGTAAGTTTAGATAAAGACCGTATCGTATATGTAGGACTTATACTCAATGAAATAGTAGTAAATGCTTGTAAATATGCATTTATAGATGGTACAGGTACTATAAATATAACACTAGAAAAAATCGATAAAAGATTTGTACTTATAGTAAAAGATGATGGTATAGGATTTGAACCAAAAGAGTCTAGGGGTTCAAAAGGTTTGTATATATTAAAAGTACTCGTAGAAGACCAGCTAAAAGGTACACTTGATATATCTAGTGATAATGGCACAAAAATAATGATAAGGTTTTAAAAATGAATATTTTAGTAGTAGATGATGAAGCATTGGTAGGAAGAGATACAGTAGAGATACTCAAAGAACTTAGTTATCCAAACGCACAAAGTGTAAAAAGTGGTGAAGAAGCGATAAAAAAAGTACGCAGTGAAAATATCGATGTAGTATTTATGGATATAAATCTCAAAAGTAAGACACTCAATGGTATCCAAGCAGTAAAAGAAATACAAAAGATACAAAAAGAGATAATCATCATTTATGCGACAGCGAATCATGATGTAAATATAATGGATGAAGCATTAGACACAAACCCAGAGTATTATCTACATAAACCTTATTCTGATAAAGATATCATTTTGGCATTTAGAATTATCAAAAAGAACACACCTTTACCTCATAAAGAATCGATACATTATTTTTTTGATAAGAGATTTGCTTATGATGCTGAATCTAAACAATTATTTCATAACGGCATAGAGATTAAAATACAAAAAAGAGATATAAAGTTTTTAGAACTTATCATAGCAAATATAAAAGTTGGTTTTTTAACTTATGAACAGATTGATGACTGTATTTGGGGAGATAAATCTATCTCAGAGAGTACAAGAAGAAGTTTAAAACATAAATTGAATGCAAAGTTCAATGGACGATTGTTAAAAAACAAATCTGGGATAGGATATGAGATACAGATACACTAAATTTCTCATATATTATAATCCTTTTCTTTTAGAATTATACATCAATATATCTTGATATATAACTACATTTTGGCTATACTTCCAAAAATAAAACAATTTTGGTGGTAATCTATGGATATATTTCTTCAGACAATCGGCTCGATAAATGATGAAACTCGACTTAAAATCTTACGATTTATAGACCTAAATGATGAAGTGTGTGTATGTGATATCGAAAACTCGTTTGATATGATACAGTCACGAATATCACGACATCTCAAGATTTTGAAAGATGGTGGGTTTTTGCGAGTCAATAGGCGTGGAAGATGGGCGTATTATAGTATACGCAAACCTCTTGATACATTTAGGTTAAATGTTTTAGAAGAGATAAGTTATTTGGATTTAGAGTTACCAAAACTAGCGAATAGCGGTTGCGAAGCAAAGTTTCTGTGAAAATTAAAAAAAGGATGTCAAATGACAAATAAAGAAGAAAAAAAAGTTTTAGTGATGTGTACAGGAAATAGCTGTAGAAGTATCATAGGTGAAGCCCTTATAAACAAAGAGGTGAAAGGTGTAAAAGCATATAGTTGTGGAGTTGCTCCTACAGGAAAAGTCAATCCAAATGCAAAAAAGATTTTGGAGTTAAAAGAGACTTGGGATGATACCTATTATTCTAAACATTTAGATGAAGTGATAGATATAGACTTTGATTTGGTTGTGACTGTTTGTGACCATGCAAGAGAAGCTTGCCCTACTTTCCCTAAATCTGTAAAAACAATCCATGTAGGTTTTGATGATCCTGATGGTAAAGGTTTTGAGGCATTTGAAGAGACATATAAACTTATTCAAAATGAACTGCTTTTCGAAGTAAGACACTATACAAAATAATCATTTATGATATTAGCAAGTAGTATTTTTCTCATCACATTATTTTTTGTCATCGTGCAACCAAAAGGATTACAAATAGGGACATCTGCTATCATAGGGGCAGTTGTAGCGTATATCTTTGGGGTCGTTTCTTACGAAGATTTGTTTAGCGTTTTTGATATTGTTTGGGATGCCACATTTGCTTTTATAGGTATCATCATCTTATCTTTAGTATTAGATGAGATTGGCTTTTTTGAGTGGTGTGCTTTAAAGATGGCAAAGTTTTCAAATGGAGATGGGGTAAAGATGTTTATCTACTCTATTTTACTAGGGGCTTTAGTTTCTGCTCTTTTTGCAAATGATGGAGCAGCTTTGATACTTACGCCTATTTTATTGGCAAAGATGAAGATTTTAAAACTCAATGCCAAAACTATCTTAGCCTTTTTACTTGCAGGTGGTTTTATCTCTGATAGTGCTTCACTTCCTTTTGTATTTTCAAACCTTACAAACATAGTGACAGCCAACTATTTTGATATAGGTTTTGGTGAGTATTTACTCAATATGTATTTACCATTTATCGTCAGTGTTGTAGTGAGTATTGGTGTTTTACTTTTAGTTTTACAGCATGATATACCAAAAAAAGTCGATATAGATTTACTTCAGGATGCAAATAATGTACTTAAAAATAAAACTTTATTTTATTTTTCTTGGGGTTTTTTAGCTATTTTATTAGGTGGATATTTTGTAGGTGATGCTTATGATATTCCTATTTCTGTATTTGCTTTGGGTGGTGGACTTCTATTTTTATTGATTGCGACTTTATTTAAAACAGTAGAACCAAAAAAAATCATCAAAAATGCCCCGTGGCAAGTGGTGTGGTTTTCGTTAGGACTCTATATCGTAGTATATGGTCTGAAAAATGCAGGACTTACTGAATATTTGACAACTATTTTAAACTCTTTAAATACTCAAGGCGATTTTATAGCAGTTATGGGGACTGGTTTTATGAGTGCTATTTTAAGTGCTTTTATGAACAATATGCCTACAATTATGGTGATGGATATAGCTCTCAAAGATATAGGAAATAGTGCCATGATTTATGCAAATATCATAGGGTGTAACTTAGGACCAAAAATGACCCCATTTGGAAGTTTGGCAACCCTACTTTGGTTACATACACTTAATCAAAAAGGTGTAAAAATAGGCTTTTGGCAATATAGTAAATTTGGTCTTATTGTAACACCTCCTATTTTATTTGTAGTATTATTGACATTGGTATAAAGGAGATTATATGTTTGATTGGTGGGAAGATTTAAGTGGAAAATTTGTTTATGATCTATTATCATTCCAAAAAGATACGAGTATAGCAGAAGCTTTACACTTCTTTTTATTTGATACAGTAAAAATATTTATACTATTGATTGCGATTATCTATCTTGTAACTTTTATAAGAAGCTATTTCCCTATAGAAAAAGCAAAAGATTATATCAGTGGAAAAAATAAAATAGTGGGACATATATTTGCAGCGTTTTTTGGAGTATTAACTCCATTTTGTTCATGTAGTGCCATTCCATTGTTTTTAGGATTTTTACAAGCACGCATCCCTTTGGGTGTAACATTTTCATATCTTATTTCAGCACCTTTGAGTGATGCTGTTGTTATTGCTATGTTATTTTCTTTATTTGGATGGAAGATTGCACTCTTATATGTAAGTATTGGATTGGTTATAGCTATTGTAGCAGGTCTTGTGATTGGGGCTTTACATCTTGAAAAAGAGGTTTTGATAGAGGTCAAACCAGTGAAAAATTGTTGTGATACAGCAGATGAAAATGAGAGTCAAATAAAAGAAAAACTAAGTGAATCATGGGATTACACAAAAGATATTTTTCTAAAAATTTATCTTTATGTGATAGTTGGTGTGGGTATCGGTGCTTTTATACATGGATATATCCCTGCTGATTTTATAGGGAAATATGCAGGCGGTGATGTTTGGTATGCTCCTATAGTTGCAGTTATTATGGGGATACCAATGTATTCAAATGCTGCTGGTATTATTCCACTTATTGAAGTTTTAACTCAAAAAGGGATGCTAATGGGGACTGCGTTATCATTTATGATGGCAGTTGTGGCATTGAGTTTACCAGAAGCAATGATTTTAAAAAGAGTATTAAGTGTAAAACTTATCTCAATATTCTTTTTTATAGTTGGTACCGCTATTTTATTAGTTGGATATCTGTTTAATATAATTTTATAAAAGGAAACAAAATGAAAATAGAAATACTTGGAACTGGTTGTGCAAAATGCAAAACTTTAGAAGCTGTAGCAAAAGAAGCATTAGCAAAAGTGGGTGGATTTCACGAAATTGTAAAAGTGGATGATGTTATGGAAATAATGAATTATGGGGTGATGAGTACACCTGCTCTTGTGATCAATGATGTTGTAAAAAGTACTGGAAAAGTTTTGAGTGTGGATGACGTGGTGGCACTGATAGAAAAACAAAAATAAATACTTCTAAAATTTTTAGGGAGAAGATATATTGATATAATTATCTTCTCCTCTCTTTTCAAATGTTTATATCCTTACTCGAAATTTTCGAGTTTCATCTTTTTACCTTTTCCCATTCAAATTTAGAAATATTTCTCTTCTCTTTATTAAACTCTATCCCCACCAAATAAATATCTTTATTTTGATCTCTATATCCTGAAGCATACTCTTTATCTTTGATTTGTTGGAGAGCATCGCCTTTTCCATCGATTTTGAACTCTATGATATAGATACTTTTATCCATCAAAAGAGTTAGGTCGATCCTTCCGTTATTTTTGGCATCTTCTGCTATAAGTCGTATGCCTAAAGATTGTAAATAGATAAATATCACACTTGCATAAAATCCTTCATAATTAGCAATTTGATTATTTGTATAGTTGTTATATGGAATCGAATCAAATATTGATACTATAGAAGATTGGAACTCTTTCATATCAGCATTTTCTAATGCTTCATATAAAGTATCTTGTATATCCACCCTTTTATTTGCATTTGAAAATGCTAAATAATCGATGATATAATCACTCAACGATTGTTTTACCTCTTTATTTGGAACTTTCAAGTGATAGAGTAGTCCCCCTCTAGGTCTTTGACTAACAGTATCAATAGTCAAATACCCACTTTGATACAAAATAACCTCTAGATCAAGATTTTCTATATCAAAACTATCCAATATTCTTTCATCTACTTTAAGATTGGCTAGATTTGGTAAATAATAGTTATATTTTTTAATAAGTTTCATCAAAAAAGTAGGTGTACCTGTAGCAAACCAATAGTTTTTATAGACATGTTTATTTCGTATAAATTGTAATATATCAAAAGGGTTATACATATCACTTCCTAAAAAGTTATATCCATTGTACCAACTTTTTAACTGGTCCATATCTACACCTTTTAGATACGGTTCAAACGAAGTCTCTACATCATTTTGACTATATCCACAAATGTCTCCAAAGTCTACATTTAAAGAGATATCTTCTATATTATTCAGTCCACTAAAGATAGAAGTTTTTGTAAACTTACTCACCCCTGTCAAAAATGCAAATCGTAAAAACTCATCACTTCCTTTAATTACACTATAAAAATTGACAAGTCCATCTCGTATACTTTTAGCTAATTCTGGATTTTCTATATTATCTAAGATTGGTTTATCATATTCATCTACTAAGATGACTACTTTTTGATTGTATTTTTTATGAGCATTTCTAATCAGACTACTAAAACATTTTCTATCAAAAACATCATGACACTCAAGTCCCAATCTATTTGCATTTATCTCTAAAAGTTCAGCCCATTTAGCATCAAGATCATCTCTACTCTCAATCTTTCCCTCTGCAAAAGAGATATGAATCACAGGATAAGTAATATCCCAATCCCATTTATCTTCGATAGCAAGTCCAGTAAAATATTCTTTTTTAGCTTCAAATATATTTCTAAGAGTATCAAGAAACAAACTCTTCCCAAATCTTCGAGGGCGAGATAAAAAAATATATTGATAGTTTTCTATCAAATCATATGCAAGTTGTGTTTTGTCTATATAAAGGTAATCATCTTCTCTTATTTTTTCAAATGTTTGTATCCCTACTGGTAGTTTTTTGAGTTTCATATTTTTGCCTTTGATCTTCTATAATTATATTACATCATAGCAAAATGTCGCTTTTTATAGGGTTACTGATGTTTGTTTTTTCATTTAATACTATTTCAAAACAATCTCCCATCCCAAATTAACAATCACTTAACAAAACTATGATAATATATAATTATAAGAAACATAATATATTATTATCATAAACTATTACTATTCAGTAAGTTAATACTAAGTAATATTTATTATAATAATATCAAATACAAAATGGAGATTTATATGAAAATTGTCATACCCGTAGATAGTGATAAAGAGACTATATTTAAAAGAACAGGACGAGCGCCATTTTTTGCAATATATGAAGAGAGTACAAGAGTTGATGTTTTGGTCAATACGCATGCACATTCTCATAGTGAAGAAGATGAACATCAACATACACATGAACATTCTGAAAATGAAGTGGAACACCATAGACAAGATATTCAAAACTTACAAGGTTGTGATGTGATACTTGCTCAAGCAGTAGGAGAAAATATGGCAAAAGCTTTGGAGTCGATTGGTTTAGAGGTGCAAAAAATTAGTAAGGTTGATGGACTTACAGCTACGGAAGTCGTGGGGAAATTTCTAAATCATACATTAAAAAGACAAAATAGTTAAGTATTTGTATGACAAATTTATTTAAAAATATTATATATTTCTACATAGATGGCTTTAAAAATATGAAAACTGGTAAATTATTATGGAAAATAATAGCTTTTAAATTTATAGTATTTATACTCATTATGAAAATCTTCTTTTTTCCAAATTTTTTAAACACAAATTTTACAACAGATGATCAACGGTCAGATCATGTGTTGAATAATTTAACAAAAGAGGAGCGTTGAAATATGGAAGATATATTATTGATTGATTGGTCGAGAGCCCAATTTGCACTTACTGCTTTGTACCATTGGTTATTTGTACCCTTGACACTTGGTCTCTCATTTATTATTGCGATAATGGAAACAATTTATGTCAAAACAGGCAATATCATTTGGAAAGAGATTACTAAATTTTGGATGGGATTATTTGCTATCAATTTTGCGATAGGATTGGCAACGGGAATCATTATGGAGTTTGAGTTTGGTACAAATTGGTCAAACTATTCGTGGATTGTTGGCGATATATTTGGCGCACCTTTGGCTATAGAAGGATTGATGGCATTTTTTATGGAGTCTACATTTTTTGCTATTATGTTTTTTGGATGGGAAAAAGTAAGTAAACAGATGCACCTTACTGCCACATGGCTGGTAGCCATTGGCTCAAATTTATCGGCATTATGGATACTCATTGCAAATGGATGGATGCAACATCCAACAGGTATGGTATTCAATCCAGACAGTGCAAGATTTGAGATGGATGATTTTTGGGCGGTTGTTTTTAATCCAACTGCTTATTCTAAATTTTTACATACTATTGGTAGTGGTTATGTGATGGCGTCTTTGTTTGTCGTTGGTATTAGTGCATATTATATATTGAAAAATAGAGATGTGGTCAAAGCTACGAAAAGTATTGTAGTTGCAGCGACATTTGGACTGATTACCTCTATATTTCTCATCTTATCTGGTGATGAATCAGCACATCAAGTTGCCCAACATCAACCCACAAAATTAGCCGCAATGGAAGGTCTTTATGATGGGCATAATAGAGCAGGAATAGTGGCTATTGGTCAGCTAAATCATGACAAAAATATAGGAGATGAAAAGCCAGAATTTATATGGAGTATAGAGATCCCTTATGCTTTGTCTTTTTTAGGATTTCATAATATGAATGCCTATGTTCCTGGTATCAATCAGCTTGTATATGGCGATGAAAGACATGGTATTGAGCCTGCAAAAGAGAAAATAGCAAAAGGGAAGATAGCTATTGAAGCACTCAAAAACTATAAAATAGCAAAAAAATTAAAAGATGAAAAGCAAGCAGCGAAAGAGTTGAAAATATTTAGAGAATATGAAAAATATTTTGGATATGGGTATCTCAAACATGAAAATGATATTATCCCTAATGTCGCATTGACTTTTTATAGTTTTCATATCATGGTAGGACTTGGAAGTTGGTTTTTTATTTTATTTTTTCTCATCTTATATTTTAGTATGATAAATAAATTAAAAAAACAAAAACTACTTTTATACTCCGCTTTATGGTCGATTCCATTGGGATATCTTGCAGGTGAAATGGGGTGGATAGTTGCAGAAGTGGGTAGACAACCTTGGGCTATACAAGATATGTTACCTGTAGGTATGGCGACTTCACAATTAGCAACGAGTGCAGTACAATTGACATTTTTCTTATTTGCAGCTATTTTTACTTTTCTTTTAATAGCCGAAATAAAAATCATGTTTACACAAGTAAACAAAGCAATGGAGGTACATTAGATGTTTGATCTATTAACATACCAACAATATTGGTGGTTTATCGTGGCTTTACTAGCTGGGTTATTTGTTTTTATGACATTTGTACAAGGTGGTCAAACACTTTTGAATACACTGGCCAAAACAGAAGATGAAAAGAGTATCATTATAGCTTCATTAGGGAGAAAATGGGAGCTTACCTTTACTACTTTGGTAATGTTTGGGGGAGCTTTATTTGCTGCGTTTCCACTCTTGTATGCGGTGAGTTTTGGGGGAGCTTATTATGTATGGATGATAATTTTATTTTGTTTTATCATTCAAGCAGTCTCTTACGAGTATAGAATAAAACCAAATAATTTTTTGGGTCAAAAAACATATGAGATATTTTTGTATTTAAATGGTTCGATTGGGATTATTTTTATAGGTGTTGCATTGGCGACATTTTTTACAGGGGGACATTTTATAAAAAATGATATGAATTTATCCGCTTGGGTGACTCCTACTTATGGATTGGAAGCGGTGCTCAATCCATTTAATGTATCTTTGGGATTCACATTGTTTTTTCTTTCAAGAGTCTTGGCAAGTTTGTATTTTATCAATAATATAGACCATTTCCAAATCATACAACGAGCAAAAAAAGAGTTAAAAATCAATAGTATATTGTTTGTAAGTTTCTTTTTATTGGTAGCTGTTTCATTGCTATTATTAACAGGAGTAGAATATAAAGAGGAACTATTTTATACTGTAAAATACAAGTTTTTATACAATTTTCTCTCAATGCCTATTTTAATCGTGAGCCTTTTAACTGGTCTATTTTTAATGGTATACTCGCTGTATATAAGCATCTTTAAAGATTCAACCAAAGGTATTTGGTTCGCTGGACTAGGCACTGTTATCACGATTTGTACCATTATATTATTATTAGGATTTAACCACACTGCTATTTATCCATCGCTTGTAGATATTAAGAGTTCATTGACCATTCAAAATAGTTCAGGGAGTTTATACACGCTTACAATTATGAGTTATGTATCTTTGGGTGTCCCTTTTGTACTAGGATATATTTTTTATGTATGGAAATTGATGGATAAAAATAAAATCACAAAGGATGAGATCTTATCTGATTCTCATCACTATTAAGGAGAGATTATGGAGATGGAAACAGTAAATTATACGACAGCAATGCTTTGGTATGCACTTTGGCCTTTGGTTATTTATGGGAGTTATAAATTTATACGAATGAATATAACTCATTTAGAGGATAATTTGGAAGAGAAATAATATCTTCTAAAATGCGTTCAAGTATCTAACTTTTTTGACTTGGACGCTCCACCATATAGCCAACACCACGGATATTGATAATAAAATCCTCTTTTAAAACTTTTTTGACTCTATTTACCTCAGCTCTTATCGTAGCATTATCTATAAAATCATCATTCCAAACATAGTCACGAAACATATCATAGTGGCAGACAAAACTTCTATTATTTGTAAGGAGTTCTATGATTTGGACTTGTCTTTTTGTAATGATTTGTGGTTCATTGTCAAAATATAATGTCATGTTTTCACAGTCAAAACTATAGGATTTTGAGAGTCTTTTATGTTGCATAGGAACATCTCTTGTTTTGAGTATTTTTTCTATTCTTAATACAAGCTCTTTGAGATGAAAAGGTTTTTTGAGATAGTCATGACACCCTATATCAAATGCTCTTGTAATATCTTCTATATCCAATAATGCCGAGATAAATATAGTAGGAACCATTCTTTTTTCTTTGTGAAGATTTTCTAAGATAGTAAGTCCATCGATATTTGGCACATTTATATCAAAAACTAAAAGATCAAACTTTTGTATTTTTAATATCTCTACACATTCATTGCCATCTTTTACAGAGGTGATGATATGCCCTACTGCATTAAGATATTGAGTGATGGCATCGTTTAGCATGATGTCATCTTCTAAAAGTAATATTTTCATTTTTTTCCTTTAAAAATATATTCAAATGAAGTATTTTCTTGTGTTGATTGTACATCAATTGTTACATCTTCTTCTGTACATATTCTTTTGACTAGATTTAATCCCAATCCAAAACCATCTTTGGATAACTCTTCTCGATAATACTCTTCAAATATCTTTTTGGGTTCTTGGATCATTGTGGAGTGACTTGATATAATTAAACTAAAATAATTATTTTGTTTTTTTAATATGACAAATATATCTTCATTTTCATGACTATATTTGATAGCATTTGTCAGTGTATTGTCTACTATTCTTTGAAGTTTTGATTCGTTAAATACAATTATCATTTCAGATGGAGGTATCTTAAATATAAATTTAGAATGCACTCTATTTGCTACCGTTGAAAAAAAGTCTACACGACTTCTAACATAATCAACCAAATCTATCTTATGTTTAGGATAGTTTATTTGATCTTTTTTGACCAAATAACTCAAATCATCATATATAGAACACAAATTTTTAAGTGCGATTTCGATGTTTGTTACATATTTATTTTTTCCATTTTCCATCTCATAAAGTTCAATATTTCCCATAATAACAGACAAAGGGGTATTTGTTTCATGGACAGCATGATTTAAAAACTGTTTTTGAGATGAAAGTAAATGCTGAGAATAGATCTTTTCATTTTGCAAATTTTTTGACTGTTCTTGATAATCTGTGGTGCTTTTTTGTATCAAATGGGTTAACGATTTGAGAGTTTTTGCAAAAGGTGTTACCCCTTTATCTTTTGAATAGTTTTTACTATTAATTATTTGATTTTTATTTCTTTCTGAAGATTCGCTCAAAGCGACTATTGTTAAAGTTTGATTTAGCAATTCATTATGTCCATTCTCATGAAAAAATTCTGCATAAGAAAAAAACCCAGAAGTGGGTGCAACATCAGAAAAAGGAGCTGTTTCTACTTTTACCAAATCTTGCATATAGCGTCTTCTTGCCATACAAGAATAGATATAAAAAGTTTCAATGGGATAATCAGTAAGATTATTAAAAGAACTCAATGAGTTGCTCATAATAGCTTCAGCATCTCCAAAACTCAACTTCACTATATCACCTTTTTTAAGGTTTCCTCCACAACTTAAACTCCCATCACTATGTTGTTTTAATACTGCTCGTGCAGTTGGTATTCCATTTTTTTCAACGATAAGTGGGAACTCAGTTTGAGCGATACTTGTCCCCAAATACTTTTTATAAAATTCGGAGGGTTTCATTCCACTAATAGAATAGATTCTATTCCCCTCTACCTCATCTATAGTATGTGCTAAACCTATAGGAAGCCAGTCAAATTTTCTCGCATTGTTAACTTGTAAAACATCAGAATTGAGAGAAACAGCCACATATCCTTTAGAGATGATTTGAGTACCCAAACTTATACTTGTTTCTTTAAAAACACCATTGTCTCCAGCCATCCCTCCACATACAACAAGAGAATTATCACAATCTTCTATTCCTTTGAGATACTCTTCCGAATTTAATCCTATACCACAGGTAAAAGTGATGAGCAATTTTGTATTGGGTTTTGTTATCTTTTTTGATATTGTATAACCACTTTCAAAACACTTATTACCTTCAATAATATATGCTTTTAAAGTAGTTTTCTCAAATATAGAGATAGAGATAATCGTATGATTTGTTGAGATAATAGCCCCATTAATCTCACCATCAGTTGTTGTCCCTACACAAAGTGCTTGTGGGATTTTTTTATCAAATAAAGTAGAAAGATACACTAATGTATTTTTATCTTCTCCAGAAAATATTTGTATTAAAATATTTTTTTTATCAGCAAATAATGTGTAGTCAATTGTATCAATAAAGTTTTTATCTTTAAATGTGTAATTATAAGTTTTCATAATAAAATAATATCAAAAAGAACTGTTTTTAGACATAAATTAAACACAATATATTTTAAGTATACACAGTTTTAACAAATTTAAGAGAGTTGACTCTATTTCTATAAATAGCTTTACTATCCAAAGAAGAGAGGCTTTTTTCTACTATGTTTGTTACTACTCCATGATACGATGATTTATCACATACAGGATCTGCTTCATGCATATCTTGAGTTAGTGCAAAGGCCTGACATCGACATCCTCCAAAATCTTGTTCTTTTTCAGGACATGCAGCACAGGTAGGATTCATCCATTTATCACCTCTAAAATAATTAAAAGCATGTGAGTCATTCCATATCTCTTTTACTGAAAAATCTTTGACATTTGGGAACTCTAAAGGTAAAGTATTAGCTGTATTACATGGAAGTGCTACTCCATCTGGATTTATGGTAAGGAATGTACTCCCCCAACCATTCATACAGGCTTTTGGTCTACTCGCAAAATAGTCGGGAACTACAAAAAACACTTTCATATCTTTTCGTTTTTCTCTATAATAATCCGTAACCCTTTTTGCTTCATCTAACTGTTCTTGTGTTGGAAGCAGTGCATCGATATTTTCTAATGCCCAACCATAATATTGAATATTTGCAACCTCAAGATAGTCTGCTTCTAAACTCTCTGCAAATTCTATAATCTCCCCTATTTCTCCTATATTTTGTCTCGTGATACAAGAGTTTACAATAAGCTGAATACCTAGTCTTTTTGCCTCTTTTGCAAATGCTATTTTTTCTTTATAGGCATTTCTACTATTGGTAATCAATGTCATCGTATTTTCATTGTGAGATTGGATACCTAACTGTATAGTTTTTAGACCTGCATCTTTTAGCTTTTGAAGAATACTGACATCTGCCCCAACTCCTGAAGTGATAAGATTTGTATAAAACTTTAAATCATTTGCTTTTTGTACAATCTCTACTAAATCTTTATTGAGTAACGGTTCACCACCTGAGATACCAAGCTGTACAGCTCCCATGGCTCTTGATTCTTCCATCACTCTAAACCAATCTTGTTTATTCATCATATCTTTTGTACTAGCAAAATCAAGCTGATTGTAACAATAAGTACACTCCAAAGGACACTTATGTGTCAACTCTAAAAGTATCCATAATGGTGGTTTGATTTTATTCTCCATCATACACCAGCCATTTCCTTTGCATAGCATCAGTCACAAATTCAACTACATCATTTTGCAAACCTACTACATTAAACTTATCTTCAAGTAACTGAACAATTGTATGAATTGTATTTTTTTGATCACATAAATACATAATCTCTCCAGCACTTTGACTTAACTGCACCATACCCTCAGGATATAATAATACATAACAATCTTGAGCTTTTTCCCATTGTAATTGAAAATTACTATTTACCGAAATTAATTTTTCTAGTTGCATCACAACCCTTTATATTAAAATATGGTGGTCTTTTTAATTCGTATGCTAAATATAAAGCATCGCACATTGTCCATAATATATCAAGCTTAAACTGCAATATCTCACACGCTCTATTTTGTAATGCAATCGTATCAAACTCCACAAGTGTCATAGACAATCCATGCTGTACATCTCGTCTCGCTTCACTCAATCTTTTTTGAAAATAACGCAATCCATTTTGTTCTATCCATGGATAATTTTTTGGCCAAGTATCTAGTCTTTGTTGATGAATTTGTGGTGCAAACATCTCTGTCAAAGAGGACATTGCAGCTTCTTTCCAAGGACTTCTTCTTGCAAAATTTACATAGGCATCAACTGCAAATCGAACGCCAGGTAAAACAAATTTATGAGAAAGCAAATCTTCTTTTTGAAGTCCAACAGCTACCCCCAAATCAAGCCATGCTTCTATACCACCATCTACACTATCATGATCTAATATTCTATCTATCCATTTTCTTCTATCTTCTATAGGTGGATTGTTTGACATAATTGCTGCATCTTTGATAGGGATAGCACATTGATAATAAAATCTATTTGCAACCCACCCTTGTATCTCTTCTTGTGTACATTTCCCTTCATACATTCTAATATGAAAAGGATGATGAATATGATACATAGATCCCATATCTCTTAACTTCTTTTCAAAATCTTCTCTACTTAATAATTCGTTCATTTTATTCCTTTATATTATTTTATATTTCTATACTCATACCATCGTATGACACTTCTATATTATGAGAAATAAGCTCTTTATATTCATCATTCTTCTCATCTAAAATTGGGTTTGTATTATTAATATGAATCAATATTTTTCTAGGTTTTGTAAGTGTATCCAACACTCTAATCAAACCATTCTCACCATTTAAAGGGACATGACCCATATCTGTACCTAATTTCTTAGAAAAATTTCCTTTTATCATCTCATCATTTGTCCATAGAGTCCCCTCTATAAGTAAAATATCAGCTTTACCCATCTCTTCAATTATATGTTCTTCTAATACACCTAGTCCTGGAAGATAAAACAATCTTTTTTTCGTTTGTTTATTTACCACAACTACACCAATATTATCTCCCGCTCGTGGTTTGTCTCTATAGGCTGAATAGGGTGGTGCATTTGAGATAAGAGGATGTGCATAAAATTCATAATTTGGCATCACTGGTATCTCAAACTTTGTATTGTTCGGAATAATTTCATTATATTTTACTCCACCACCATCCCAATGCTTAAGCATTTTAAATAAAGGGAAGGAAGTAGTCAGCTCTTCATTGACCTCTTTTGTACAATACACTTCATGTGGACAACCCTCTCTTAAACTTAATAATCCAGTTGTATGGTCAATTTGACCATCAATAAATACAATCGCTTTTATTTTTGTTTCTCTTAAAGCTGTTGGCTGTAAAAATGGTGAATTGTGAATTTGTTCTAAAATATCAGGCGATGCATTAAACAACACCCAATTCTCACCATCTTCACTTATTGTGATTGAGCTTTGTGTTCTTCTTTTAACAGTTGTTGAGCCAGCTCTATATGCTTTACAATTGTCACAATTACAATTAAACTGAGGTAATCCTCCCCCAGCACTAGAGCCTAGTACTTCTATTTTCATCTTGTGTCCTTCTCTTATTTTTATTCAAATAAACATCTTTATCTGAAAAAAAATAATTTAAATGCAAGAGTAGATATATTTCTACTCTTGACGAAACTTGATTATACGTGACAAATATACATTGTTACTTCAAATCCAAATCTATTATCTACGAAAGTTGGTTTTTTCCATTCCATAATCTTGTCCTCCTTTATAAATTTTTTGTATCATTTAAATTATTTATGTAATTTAAATGTATGTACAGTTCCACCTTGATTGAACTTTTTAATAGTTTTGGCAACTTCACCACCCCATAAAGGAACAGCTCCACCCCAACCAGATGTAACAGAAATATATTGTTCACCATTTTGTTCCCATGTAATAGGAGATGATACGATTCCTGAACCTGTTTGGAAAGAGTATAAAACTTCACCAGTTTCATCATCTAAAGCAAGTAGTTTACCCTCAGGAGTACCTACAAATACAAGTCCACCAGCAGTAGTTAATACTCCACCCCATAATGGTGATTTGTTTTTATATGACCATTTAATATCTCCTGTTTTAGGATCTACGGCTTTTAATGCACCTATATGATCTTTAAATGTAGGCTTGATTGTAAAACCAGCACCCATATAAGCAGCACCTTTTTTATAATGAACTGGCTTGTTCCAAATATCCATTCCCCACTCATTTGATGGTACATAAAATAATCCTGTTTTTTGAGAAAATGCCATTGGATTCCAGTTTTTTCCACCCAAAAATGAAGGCGTAGAGAATACTGTTGTACCTTGTTTTGTTGCACTTGGTTTCCCTGGTCTATTCATCTCATTTACAATAGGTTTACCGTCTTTATCGATACCTTTTGCCCATGTGATATTTTCTACAAATGGTGTAGATCTGATATATTTACCTGTTTCTCTATCTAAAACATAAAAGAATCCATTTTTATCAGCTGTAGCACCTGCTTTAATTGTTTTACCATCTTCTTCATATTCAAATAATACTAATTCAGCCATACCATCATAATCCCAACCATCATTTGGAGTTGTTTGGAAATGCCATACTATTTTTCCAGTATCTGGATCAAGTGCAACTCTTGAAGAAGAATATAAGTTATCTCCTGGTCTTTCATGTGAATTCCATGGTGATGGATTACCTGTTGGAACATAGATTAAATTTGAATCTGGATCATAAGTTACACCATTCCATGGTGCTGCTCCCCCATGTTTCCATAAATCACCTGGCCATGTAGCATTTGTTTTACCAGTAATTCCATTTTCTTTACCATTTAAGTATCCCATATGACCCTCAACCATTGGTCGAGACCAAACAAGCTCACCTGTTTTAGGATTTCTCGCATCTATTTGACCAACTACACCAAACTCACCACCTGAATTACCTGTAATTAAAAGATCATTTACTATAAGTGGAGCTGCTGTATAAGAGTATCCTTCTTTATAATTTGCAATTTTTTTCTTCCATTTTACTTTCCCTTTTTCTCTATCAAGAGCTACAAGTTTAGCATCAAGTGTTCCAAAAATAACTACATCATCATATAAAGCTGGTCCTCTATTGATTACATCACAGCATGGTAAAATAGCACTAGGAAGTCTGGCATCATATTGCCATAATTCATCACCTGTTGTAGTATCAATCGCATACATTCTTGAGTATGAAGCTGTTACATACATAACACCATCTTTTACTAAAGCCTGTGCTTCTTGACCTCTTTGTTTTTCTCCTCCAAATGAAAAGTTCCATACTGGCACTAGATCCTTCACTGTATCTTTATTGATTTGAGTCATTGGCGAATATCTCTGCCCTTTTTGCCCCAATCCATATGATACAACATCATTTACAGTTGTTGCATCATTTACAATATCTGTATATTTAACAGGACTGTAACCTGGCTTATCTACTTTTGTATTAGTCAGATCGTTTGTAGCACAACCACTAATCAAAACAGACAATGATGCTGTTACGACACCTGTTAATAAATGTTTTTTTAACATTTTTTCTCCTTTTAATTTTACAACACCATATGCAGGAATTGTCTTGACAGAAGAATACAACAGGAGTATAGCTTGAATATAGCTACTGCTTCAATTTAACTATTTTTTACCTTTTTTAAAAATATTTTTCGAGCTATAGCCTATAAATGCTAAAAATAAAGAGCCTATAAGAAGAACAATCATAATACCAAAATTATATATATCAAATCTATCATACAAAGTAAAACGGATAAACTCTACAATACAAGTAAAAGGATTATAAGAGGAGATGGTATATATCAAAATACTTGAATCTTTTATTTTCCATAATGGATATAAAGCTGAAGACAAGAAGAACATAGGAAAAATCACAAAGTTCATCACTGTTGCAAAATTTTCTAATTGTTTAATCACTGAAGATAAAAAAAGAGCCATAGCATTGAGTATTAATGAACTCAATAATACTACTGGTATCACCAATATATAGCCTTGCATACTCATCTCTATTCCATAAAAATATGCAATGATTAAAAAAGTGATCGTTTGTATGACTGAAACAATAGCCGTAGCCATCATTTTACAAAAAAGTAAAAAGTTTCTATTTATATGTGAGGATAAAAGTATTTTCATACTTCCCATCTCTCTATCAAATATCATCATAAGTGAACTTTGCATACCATTAAATAGTAAAATCATCCCAACAAGTCCTGGAACTATGTATGTTTCATAAGTGATATATGTCTCATAAGGGGGAATAATCGCCAAACCTAAAGCACTTTTAAATCCAACAGAAAAGATAAGTAACCATAACAAAGGACGCACAAGAGCTGAAAAAAACCGACTTTTTTGTTTGAAAAATCGTAAAAGCTCTTTATATATAATACCTTTTGCACAATTATAATATTTTATCATTTGCTATCCTTAACACTAAGATGTTTAAATAATTCATCTATAGAAGCTTTCTCATATTTGGCTAACATATCTTTTACATTTAAACTTTCGATAATCGAACCATTTTGTATCATAGCAAGTCCATCACTACTCTCAACCTCATCAAATAGATGTGTTATCCATAAAACAGAAAGTTCTGTTGTCTCTACTAAATTACGAATATATTTCAAAATATCAAATCGACTTTTCACATCAAGTCCGACAGTAGCTTCATCAAGCAATAATAATTTTGGTTTATTTATCAAAGCTCGTAAGATTTCTACCCTTCTTCGATGTCCACCATTGAGTTGTTTTGTTACTACATCAAGTTTGCTTTCAAGACCTATATTTTTTAGTTCATCTTCTACTGAAGCTATAGTTTCTTTAAAAGACAAACCTTTTAAAGAACCATAATAATATAAATTTTGACGAACGGTCAAATCTAAATCAAGCGTAGGCTCTTGAAATACAATCCCTATATTATCCAAAGCTTTTTGATACTCTTTAATGTTATATCCATTTATAAAAATAGTTCCATCTTGAAGATTGAGAAGTCTTGTAAGTAATGAAAAGATTGTAGATTTTCCTGCTCCATTCAAACCTAATAATACAAAAAAAGTATTATTAGGTATAGAAAATGTAACATCTTTTAAGACAAGTTTATCATCATATTTAAAATTTATATTTTTTAATTCTAATGCACTCATATTAGTTCTTTGGAATGACAGCTAATCCCCAAGGGTATCTTCCTACTTTGATAGTCTTTTCTACTTTTAATTTTTTTATATCTATAATAGAAACATCACCACTTACTCCATTTGCACTATATAATTTTGTTTCATCTTCTACAAATTCCATTTGCCATACTCTTTTCCCTACAAGTAAATATTTTATCACTTTATATGTTTTTGCATCTACAACAGCTATATGATTTGCGGGTCCTAGGGCTACAAAAGCATATTTGCCATCACTTGTAAGTTTTATACCCACTGGTTGGATATTGTCTCTAAATATCCCCGCTATTTTAAATCGAATTGTTTTAATTTTTTCTTTTGTTTTGACATCAATAATCGCAACAGTTCCCCCTATTTCAGAACTTGCCCAAACTTTATCACCATTTTTATCAAACTCGATATGTCTAGGTCTTTGATCTACAGGTGTATTGTGTACTATTTTATTTGTTTTTGTATCTATCCAGTGTAAAAAGTTGGATGTTTCTGAAGAGTTGATTGCATATTTTCCATCAGGACTTACAGCCATTCCCTCAGGCTCAACCCCTACATCAATTTGAGCAACAACTGTTCTTTTATGTGTATCTACTACAGTAATAGCAGCATCATCTTCATTTGCTATATAAAGATGCATATCATCTGGATGTAATGCAATTTGTTCAGGATCATCTCCTGATGGTAAATCTCCTATAATTTTATTTGTCTTTGTATCCATTATCTGAACTGTATCATCATCACTTGCACAAATATATAGTAAAGACTTGTCTTTATTTAAAACTATCCCTCTTGGTCTTTGACCTACTTTAACTGTTTCTATCACTTTATTTGATACTGAATCTATAACAGATAAAGTATTATCCTTTTCATTTGATACATAAATAGTATCTGCACTCAGCATAGAATATGCCAACATTGTCAAAACTGTAAATTTTTTCATCTTCTTCCCTTTTTTTATATAAAAAGATTCTACAACACAATTAAAGCATGAATATAGCTATATTTTCTATTCCTATACTCATGCTATATTTCTATTCTATAATTACTTCAAATTATTAGGAGTAATTATGAAAAAAATTTTATTCGTATTAGGATTGGCATTCTCTTTATATGCAAATGAGCTCAATATCAATATTTTATATATAGAAGAGATTATCCAAAAGCCTCCTGTCTTATCAAATATCATAGAAGAACCAAAAGATAGTGGACTCAAAGGGATTGAACTCGCCATCAAAGATAGTCAAAAATCAGCAAAATTTTCAATGCAAAATTTTATTTTACACACAAAGATTTCTGATACTCAAACCGAGCTTATTAAATCATTTGAAAAGTTTATCAAAAACTCAAATGATAATGCCTATATTATTTTAAATGTAAGCGATACACTTTTTACAAAACTTCTCAACCATCCATTGTCTTCAAAAGCTTTGATTGTCAATAGTACCAATACTAGTACTCAATTTCGACAAACGATATGTAATAAAAACATTCTTCATACCATAGCTAGTGATGCGATGCTCTATGATGGACTGATACAGTTTTTAGTCAAAAGAGATTGGAAAGAATGGTTTCTTATAAAAGGGACAACTCAAGAAGATAAAAAAATAGAGATGGCTATCAAAAGAGCTGCCAAAAGATTTGGTGGAGATATTGTTTCAGAAAAGACATGGTCTTTTGATAGTGATATACGAAGAAAAGCACAAAGTGAGATGCCCTCTTTTACACAAACAAAAGAACATGATGTTGTTTTAGTATCCGATTTTTATAAAGATTTCGCAGAATATATCTATTTTAATACTTGGACACCACGACCAGTAGCTGGAAGTGCAGGACTGACACCTGTAACATGGCATAAAGTTATAGAAGCTTGGGGTGCAGCACAACTACAAGGAAGATTTGAAAGATTTGCATCACGATGGATGAATTCAAAAGATTATGCCTCATGGGTTGCTGTTCGTACATTAGTAACAGCTGTAGGCAAAACAAACTCAGATAGTATAGAAAAAAATATACATTTTATCCGTTCTGAAAAATTTGAACTTGCTGCATATAAAGGGAGAAAACTTACCTTTCGAGAATACAATGGTCAGCTAAGGCTTCCTGTATCATTGGTACACCCAAAAGCACTTGTATCAACCTCCCCACAAGTTGGGTTTTTACATCCTATTACAGACTTGGATACCTTAGGGATAGCTCCACATGAAATGCAATGTAAATAGACTATGAAATATTTATTTTTTTATAGTCTATTTATTACACAACTCTTCAGTTATCAAAAACTTCAAAATGATAACTTTGTAGAGTATAGAATAAAAACAAATTTTGAAAATATCGTGTATGCACTAGAAAATGAGATGATTACAGATGGTTTTATACTTTCATACCGCTCAGATATTGGAAAAGTTGCAAATACAAATGCAAAATATTATAAAAAACCTCCACTATTTATAAATGCTCAAAAACTTGGATTTTGTAAAAATAGTTTAGGATATAAGTTATTAGAAGAGAATAAAAACAATATACTATATTGTCCCATTAGCATCGCTATTTATGAATCATCACCACAAAATGTGATACTACTCTACCAATTAGCACACAAAATAAACATAGATGATACGAGTGTAGATATACTCAATCAAACTATCTTAGAATTATTAGAAAATGTAATTGATGGATTTTAAAATACCGCTATATTCAAGCTACAAATAAAGTATATACTTACATAAATTTAATAAGGAAATAAAATGAAAAAATTAACAAAAATAGCATGTTGTTTAGTAACTTTAACAACATTAGGATTTTCACATGGAGATGTGACACCACAACCAATGGACACAAAAGGTTTAAAACATGTAGGTGATGATGTAATAGTAAATCCATTTAGAGGAGATGCAACAGCAATTGAAATTGGAAAATCAGGATACAACTCAAACTGTGCTAGATGTCATGGACTAGGTGCTGTTTCTGGTGGTATTGCTCCTGATTTGAGATACCTAGAAGCGGATGATGATGATACTGATGAGTATTTTTTAGGAAGAGTCCATGAAGGTGCTGTAAGAAATGGTAATGTTTATATGCCACCATTTAAAGGTATTTTATCAAATGAAGCAATCTGGTCAATTCGATCATGGCTTGCAACTGTTCCTGCAGAGTAAGATACTATTATGAAATTAAATTTTAAATTACTTCAGGTAATATTTTTAATTTCAATTATATATAACAATCTTTTAGCAAGATCTTTAGAAGATATACAAAAAAGTGGAAATATTATCATAGCTATCTATGAAAATTTTCCACCTTATTCTTATATTGAAGATGGTGTTGCAAAAGGGATTGATATAGAAATTGCTAAAAATATGGCTCAAAAACTAGGGGTAAAACCTATCTGGTACTGGACTGGTTCAGATGAAAACCTCGAAGATGACTTAAGAAATGTAATATGGAAAGGAAACTTAATCCATAAAACAAAAGCTGATGTCATGTTTAGAATACCATTTGATTATGATTTTATTCGTCAAACAGAGAAAGTCACAGGGGAATTATCCAATGAATTAGTCGTGATGAAATCTCCTTATCATTCAGAAAGATGGGTGATAGTTACAAACAAAAAAACTATTCCAGAGATACGAAACCTCGCTATTTTCAAATACCACAAGATAGGTGTAGAGATAGATACTCTTCCAGATGCTCATCTAACATCTTCATTTCAAGGTGCTTTACAATCAAATGTCAAACATTATATGAATATATTTGATGCGATGAAAGATTTAAAAGCTGGTAAAATTGATGCGATTTCAGGACTCAAATCACAACTTGAATTTGGACTTAACTATCACAAAAACAAAGATAAATACTATATGAGTGAACCACTCAAATATGTAAATTCTACATGGGATTTAGGTATCGCTGTAAGAACCGATTTTCGAGCATTATCGTATAAATTAGATGGTTATATGCGTGAGCTATATCTTAATAAAACTATCGAAAAAATATTTTCAAAGTACAATGTAAAATATGAAATGCCTCTGGCATATAAAGAATAAATTATGAAAAATTCATTATTAGGACTTATTTTACTGCTAAGTGTTTGTACAAGTAATGTATGGAGTGATACAGAAGAATATCTAATATCACTGAGTAAAGATACAAAACAACACTTTTTTAACAATGATACCGTTATACAAAATGACACACATATCCAAATACAAGTACCTGTTTTTGCGGATAATCCAGCGCAAGTACCTGTTTTTATTGATGCAAGTTTTTATAAAAATGCTCAAAGATTACTTGTATTTGCAGACCTCAATCTTATACAATCAATTTTGGACATGACCGTAATAGATTTTATACCTACTATATCTGTCAATATTAAAGTTGCTCAATCCACCCCTTTACGGGTTGCTGTTCTTGATGACAAAAATATCTGGCACTTGGCAACAGCCGATATACATAGTCAAGGGGGAGGATGTTCAGTAGAAGTAGATTCTAACAAAGCAAATAAAAAGCAAAAACTTTTAGGAAAAACTCGTGGGAAATTTCTCAAAAGTGATGATACTTTTTCTTTAAAATTTTCGATATATCATCCTATGGAAACAGGATTGTTTTTTGGTAATTCTGAATTTTATATCAATACTCTTGAGATTTTAGATGATAACAAAGCAATAGTTCATATCAAGACATCTTCTGCTGTTAGTGAAAATCCTCGATTTGAATTTAAAAAGTTATATGGGAAAGGACTCTATACTATTATTATGAATGATACAGATGGAAATACCTTTACTCTCAAACCAAAAAAATAAAATAAAGCTTTTGAAGCTTTATTTTAATCTCTTTATAAAATCAAGTATCAGTCTCACCCCTGCTCCTGTTCCTCCAAAAGGATTGTATCCCCACGATTCTTCTTTGTAAGCTGCACCTGCTATATCTAAATGTAACCATTTGTTTTTATTTTCTTTTTGTATAAAATGATCCAAAAATATACTAGCAGTAATTGCCCCACCGCTACGAGAACTTGCGGAATTTGTAATATCTGCAATTTTACTATCCATTTTATTCATAAGGTATCTGTTCATTGGAAGTACGCCCACTAATTCGCCTGATTTTTTAGAAGAGTGAATCATTTTTTTCTTTAATTTTTCACTATGACCCATCACACCTGTAGTATACTCACCTAGTCCTACAATACAAGCACCTGTAAGTGTTGCCATATCAAATATATAATCTATATCTTTGATCTCATCTTGTGCATAACATAAACAATCTGCAAGAACCAAACGACCCTCTGCATCTGTATTTCGTACTTCTATTGTTGTACCATTTTTAGCTACAAGTACATCGTCTGGTTTATACGCATCTCCACCTATCATATTTTCAACAGCCCCTATGATACCATGCACTTCATATTTATAGTTAAGTGAACGAACTGTGTTCATAATACCCAAAACTGCAGCCCCTCCACTTTTATCGCATTTCATAGTCAATCCACCTGAACTCTTCAAACTCAATCCACCCGAATCATAAGTAAGTCCCTTTCCTACAACCACTATTTTTCCCTTAGATTTTTTTGGTTTATAGGTAAGATGTATCAGTTTACTTTCATGTCTTGAAGCACGACCAACTGCCAACATGACATTCATTCCATTTTTAGCTAAATAATCTTCTCCAAATACTTTACACTCCAAAGAATTTTCTTTTGCAATAGATTCTGCTTTTACTGCCATCGTTTCAGGATAAAAATCTTCTGGTGTAGTATTTACAATATCTCGTACCATATTTACACTCTGCATGATATTAAGAGTAGCCTTATACTGGGACATTAAGTCTTTTTTGCTTTTTTTGGATGATGATATATCTATATAAAGAGTTTTTTCTACTGATATATTTTTACTTTTATAATGAGTAAAAATATATCCACCTAAGGTAACACCTTCAACGATCTCATTTAAATTGAGCTCTTTCTCGTATTGAAATAAATTGAGATAGAGTTCTTTAAAATTCGTTTTATTTATTTTTTGAATCATATTTGCAAATGCAATTTTGAGGGACTCTCCTTTTAGTTTGGCTAATCCAATATAGCAAATATCATCAACAATTTCGATACTCTCTTTTTCTATTGAAAAACCAATCTTATCTAATCTATTTTTTGTCTTTTTTGATAATTGATTCAAATTCTTTAAAAATACTAGCTCAATATCAATAGCTTTATCTTTTTGTTCTGTTAATAATATATTCATAATAATCCTTCATATGTAAAATAATTGTACCATATTTTCACTCTATATTATATAATATGTGTAATTTTGTTACAATATCTACAAATTTAGTCTATATATTCATAAATATTCCTTTCTGAATAAAACGCTATTTTCAAGCTATAAATAAAATATATACTTCTTTATCGAAAAAGAAAAGCATATCACTATGACTTCAACTTCTTCTAAAATATAAAAACTAAGGATACAAAATGGCATATACAAGACCAGAATTTAAAAAACAATTTGAAAACTTTATCGGTGGTGAATGGGTTGCACCAATCAGTGGAGAATATACAGACAATATCTCACCTGTTGATGGAGAATTTCTCACAAGTGTTCCTCGATCAAATGAAAAAGATGTAGAATCAGCAGTCTTAGCAGCAAATGAAGCATTTAAAGAATTTAAAAAAACTACTATTATTCAAAGAAGTACACTTTTAAATAAAATTGCAGATGCAATCGAAGCGAACTTAGAAAATATTGCCTTAGCTGAAACTGTAGATAATGGAAAAGCTATCAGAGAAACTTTAAATGCAGATTTACCTTTGGTTGTAGATCACTTTAGATATTTTGCTGCTGTAATTAGAGGAGAAACTGGTACTACAACTGATTTGGATAACACTACAGTATCTGAAGAGATTCATGAGCCTTTAGGTGTTGTTGCACAAATTATTCCTTGGAATTTTCCATTGTTGATGGCTGCTTGGAAACTAGCTCCTGCACTTGCTGCTGGGAACTGTGTGGTTATGAAACCTGCATCTGCTACACCTATGGCAATTTTGATTATGATGGAAACGATTCAAGATGTACTCCCAAAAGGTGTAGTCAATATCATCAATGGTTCTGGTGGAAAAATCGGTAAATTTCTTACTACACATCCATTAGTTAGAAAAGTTGCATTTACAGGTGAGACTTCAACTGGTCAAATGATTATGCAATATGCTACAGAAAATATCATCCCATCTACACTTGAGCTTGGTGGAAAATCTCCAAATATTTTTATGGAATCAATTATGGAAAAAGATGATGAATTTTTTGATAAAGCTATCGAAGGTTTAGTTTTATTTGCATTTAATTCAGGTGAAGTGTGTTCTTGTCCGTCAAGAGCATTGATTCAAGAATCAATCTATGAACCATTTATGGAAAGAGTATTAGAAAGAGTAAAAGCTATCACTCAAGAAAATCCATTGGATCCTGCTACTAAGATGGGAGCTCAGTGTTCAACAAACCAACAAGAAACAATTTTAAATTATATCAAAATTGGTAAAGAAGAAGGTGCTGAATGTCTTATCGGTGGGGAAGCGTATGACAATAAAATGTTCCCAAATGGTAACTACATCCAACCTACAATCTTCAAAGGTCACAACAAAATGAGAATCTTTCAAGAAGAGATCTTTGGACCAGTTTTAGCTGTAACTACATTTAAAGATGAAGCTGAAGCTTTAGAGATCGCAAATGATTGTATATATGGTTTAGGTTCTGGTGTATGGTCAAGAGATACTCATGAGTTACATAACATTGCGAGAGGACTTGAAGCTGGTAGAGTTTGGGTTAATTGTTATCACTTATACCCATCACATGCATCATTTGGTGGATACAAAAAATCAGGTATCGGTAAAGAGACACATATGTCTGTTTTAAATGCGTATAGACATACAAAAAATATCTTAACTTCTTACAGTAAAGATGCATTAGGTTTCTTTTAACAGTTAACTAATAATTAGAAATATAAAAGGTATAGAATAAATTCTATACCTTTTTTTATACATACCATAATAAAAAAGGATTTGAGATGAGTACCCAAAGAATAGCAGTAACCGATGCAGCAGCTAAAGTATTAGAAAGATTAAAAGAAGAACATGGTGAATTGATATTTAACCAAAGTGGTGGGTGTTGTGATGGCTCTGCTCCTATGTGTTATGCAAAAGATGACTTTTATATGCCATCAAGAAATGTAAAAATTGGAGAGATTTGTGATGTAGAGTTTTTTATGGCGGCTGACCAATTTGAATACTTTAAACATTCTCATATTACTATAGATGTAAGAGAAGAAAAAGGTGCTTTTGGAAACTCTTTTTCATTAGAGATAGATTTGGGCTATCAGTTTTTTACAAAATCACGAATATTTACGGATGTTGAGTATAAAAATTTAGCCATAAATGAATAAAGCTATAAAATAAAAAGAACCAAAAAAATATTTTTGGATTCTTTCTTACAATAAAAAAGTAGTTGATATTTTAGAAACTATATACCCTCTTTTATCTTTTTCAAATCTTCAATCTTTGAGAGATACTCCCCTTTTTTAGAATGTACAAACTCTATTCTATCTTTATTAATCTCTTTATATTGTGTTTTAGAATACTTTACAACTTTATACAAATAGTTTCTTTTTGAAGTTAAAAAATCTTCAATCTTTTCAAAAGCAAAGTTTGTCTTTAGTTTTGCAAAAATATCTTCTTTTCGTGGGTGTTGTATAGAAAACTTCGTTGGTTCTTTTTTGAATAACTCTTCAGATTCTATGATTTGTTGCTCAAAATAAGATATTGTAGCTTGTGTTGTTTGGATATAACTGTACGATAAAGCTCCATTAAAATAAGCAAATTTTTTCCTAAAAGCGGAGATATTTTCTAAAATAGCTCTATGATAGGAATATAATATATTTTCATATACTTTAGCGGCAAAATGGCGTGTATTTGAAAACTCAGAATCAGAAGCAATCTCTCTATTTTTTTTGATAAGCTCATACGGTTCTCGCCAACCATCAATTTTTGATTTTAGATCTGCATACACCTCTTTAAAAGCTTCATCTGTATTAAGTTCTATATTTTTGAGTAATTTTATAGACCTTTTGAACATTTTATCTATTGTTTGGTCATCATAAAAAAGATTTTTGTACACATTATCCGAATCGATCCAATAGCTTGTATACTCATGTTTTTCTATTTTATCTCCACTTAAAAAACTCCCTTTTGATTCTTGGAATCTATGAGATTTTTTACTTTTGATATTTTTATAGGCTTCTTGAGATATCTTATCCATTATGCTTTCTAAAGAGTTATAGATAGTAAAAAGATCTTTTGAATACCTTTTATAAATACTTTCAAACTCTTCAAGTACTTCATTTTCACAACTTTCAAGTACATTGATCAAAGCATCATAGACACCAATAATAGTGTTGTATTCTGCAATCAAAATATCACAAATATTTTTCATATCTCTTTTAATAGTATACTCTTTTGTCTGTGCAGCTTGTGGTCTAATAGTCTCTTCAATAAAAGTAATTACTTCTTGAATATTTGACTCTTCTAATAATTTTGTATTACCAGTTACATCAGCATCTTCTATTGATTTTAAGTTTTCTTTATACCCTTCAAACTTTGTAGAAAAGAAGTCAAACTGATCAATATCATTTTTTAATAACTCTTTTTTTACATCTGATAATATTACATTGTATTCATATTCAAGCAAAATATCTTTACTATGAGCTCTTGACTTGAGTGCCATTTTTGCTGAAATTGGGACAACTTCAGCAAAGTATTTATCAAATTTATTACTCACATAATTTGTCGTTGTTTCTATTTGCTCCTGCGTAAATTTATCTTTTTGATTTAAGACACACAAAGATTTATCTTTGAAAAGCTCCATATACTCCTCAAGCACTTCAGCTTCTGACATTTTTCCTGCATTATCAATCAATGTTAACCAGATAATACCACCCACATCTTTTAAAACTTTTTTGGTAATATCTGTATCACTTTGACTTTGAGAATTTAATCCTGGAGTATCTACAAAAGAGATATCTTTTAAAATATCCATAGGTGCATAGAGTGTAAGATATTTGATATCATTCATCTCATGCTCTCTTTGGTCTGTAAAATCAGCAATAGATTCAATAGGTGCATACTCTTGTGCTCCTGAATAATAGGTAATTTTTAACTTGTACTCTTCTCCATAATTTATAAAGTTTACTTTTGATGTCACGGGCGTGATACCTGTAGGTAAAATATTTCGAGATAAAAGAGCATTGAGAAAAGTCGATTTTCCAGAAGAAAATTGTCCAGTGATAGCCACTTCCATCGGATATTTTACTCTTCGTATCTGTTTGTTGAGAATATTTTTCAATTGAAAAGAAGGTGCAAATTTTTCATCTAAAAGCTGCGTTTGTATTTTCTTTATATCACCCATCAATCCTGATTCGTATACAATCTCTTTTTCAAAATATTTATCTTTAAACTCTAAAACAAAATTTTCTAAAATATTTCCACGTGCAGTCATTAGTATAGTCCTTTAATTTTACTTGAAAATCGATTCATCTCTTTGATCTTTTTATGAATATTTATAGAAAGCTCTCCCCTATTTTCATCATTCACACTAAATTTATCAATTTGTTTTAAAAGAATTGATTCTTCATTTTGTAATCTTTGTGCTAATAGATCAAGTGGTTCATTTAATGTTTTGAAAAAAGTTTCTAACAATACTATACTAATCTTTTTGGCTTTTTCCTTGATGTTCTCTTCTATGGATTTAAATTCATTTTTTATAAATGATTCTATCTCTCGAGACATCTCTTGAAGTTTGGATGCTTTTGATTGGGCAACAGCTGAAACAATTTGAGAGATAAGTACCTCATTACTTGCTGTTAAAAAACCTGCTTTAAAATCATCTTGAAAAAAAGCAATAGCATCAAAATTTTGGTTTTTTGATCCTACTGTAAATCCCATATCATGATATTTTTGTTCACACTGTTCTCCAATGATTTGGGATTTTTTAATAAACTTATATCGATAATCTCTAATAACATCAATAATACCATCTTTTATAGCCGTTTCTACTATCACCTTTATTCGAGAGCTTTCAGGTCTTTTTTTTATTTTCTCAAAAGAATAACGAACATCAGAAACAACTCTCTGTTTTATAACATTTTTCAAGTCAATAAGCTCTGCTTCCAAAAAAGATTCTAAAGATTCTATATACTCTTGAGAATCTTTTTTGTAAAAATTAATATCCTCTTTCATGGCTACTAATATTCTATCATTGACAGATTTTTTCTTATTAAAATGTTGTAACTCCTGATCTAATTCATCTTTTGATTTTGATAAAAGTTTTAATTCGAAATTTAAAGAAGTGACCTCTTTTTCAACAACTCTTTGAAGCTGCTTTTTACTTGACTGAATCACTAGCTCACCTTTTTGAGAATGGGAACCAAAAAGTGTTTCATTGAGATAGTTTTCAATCTCCAAAATACCTGTATCTTCCAAAGTAAATCCAGCGTCTATTGCTTCTTGTGCTTTTCCTGTTCGATGTAACAGTGCCATTTTTCCAGAAATAGGAATAAATTTTATCGTGTCTAAAATATAGTCAAGTTTACTATCTTTATTTTGAGATTCTAACTGTTTTTTAATAGATTTTTTAGTGTATTCAATCACTTCATTAAGTTGCTTTTTACTCACAGTATCAGCTCGTGTAATTACAATCAAAAGTTTTGATATATTTTGATAAAGAAGCGCATCTATAATAAACTCAACATCTTTAAGTGTGGCACTTTGACTTACATTCATAAGATGTAACATCATGTCACATGCCCCAATATACTCTTTTGTTATCTCTTCTCTTTGAATTACAGGATCATCAAGCCCTGGAGTATCAACTATCTCTATCCCATCACTTAAAAAATCAAGATTTGAACCCAACTCAACATATTTTACAAGATTACACTTCTTTGCACTTGCTTCTGCAGATGTATAACTTGAAAGTTCTTCAATTGCAATCTCATCAAATCGTGACTCAGGTTGAATATAAGAGTTTAGTTGATCTCCAAAAATTGTATTGGTTTCATTGACAAAATCTTTCATAGAATCTAATTGCTCTGAAGATTTTACGATTTTTGCCCACTCTTTTTCATTCCAATAATAAACCCTTGCACTCTCTTTTTCATTATGTTTTACGATAGTTAAATTAGCTGTTTCAGGTACTACGGCACTTCCCAAAATCTCTTTTCCCATAAGAGCATTGAGCATAGTTGATTTTCCAGCATTCATAACACCTGTAATTCCAATAGAAAATTTTTGGTGATTTATATATTCTTTTGTTTCCTCTATCTCATTTTGAAGAGGTACAGATACTGTAGAGTATAATTCATTGAGTATCTCTTCTACACAGCTTTTTAAAATTGTAAATGAGCTTTTTTCTCGTTTGTGAGACTCTTTTACCTCACTATGTGTATCTTCAAGCTCTTGATGAGCAAATAAAGAGATAAGTTTATGATGGTTTTCAGAATTTAAAATAGTTTCATTGTGTAAGTATTCAAAACCTTGATTTAGAGTATGTAACAAAGATCGTGATTTATGTAACAAAATAGAATTAATAATACTATGTTGTAAAGTATGGAGTTCACTTTCATTTGAAGGTGTATTTACATCGAGTTGCAAACATAAGTTTTTAAAAGAATCCAGTCCCAGAAATTGATTGGTATTTTTTCTATTTGCACTTAAAATAAGCGCAAAAATAGAAAAGACATCATCATTTACTGTTGTTTCAATCTCTTCCACTTCAACATTTTCTTCAAAACTAATTCCGTGGTATAACAAAAAATAATCATTTACTATAGTCATATCATATCTCCTAAATATAAAAAAAGTTAAATACCGTACCCGATACTTAACTTTTTTCACTTCTTATTTGAAAAGAGGTTTCCCTCTTTTCATCTATCTTAAAGCGACTAACTTTCTTCTTAAATAAGCGATTTTATTTTGTAAAGGTAAATGTTTTGGACAGTGATCTTCACACGCCAACAGTGACATACACCCGAAAATTCCATTATCATCACCAATTAATTCATAAAAATCTTCCGCTGTTCTTGTATCATGAGGATCAACTTCAAATCTTGCAACTCTGTTTAATCCAACAGGTCCAACAAAATCTGGTCTCATAAGTTTTGTACCACAAGAAGCAACACAAATACCACACTCGATACATCTATCAAGCTCAAATGTTTCATCAGCTACATCTGGATCTACTTTAGACTCCATTTTAGTAATATCAACCTCTTCATTATTTACAATCCAAGATTCAACTTTAACAGACATAGCATCCATCCATTTACCAGTATTAACTGATAGATCTTTGATAAGATCAAATGCTGGCATAGGCATAAGTTTCAATTTTCCCTCTGGATAATTTGCAATAAGTGTTCTACAAGCAAGTACTGGTTTCCCATTTACAACCATTCCACACGAACCACAAATACCCGCACGACAAACAAAATCAAATGATAAATCAGGGTCAAACTCTTCTCTAATTTTTGTTAAAGCAATAAAAAGTGTCATTCCTGGAGTTTCTTCTAAATGATAATCTACAAATGTAGGTTTAGAATCTTTTGATCTTGGGTTGTATTTTAGTGCTGAAATAGTTATATCTCTACCTTTTGCAATACTCATTATTTGTCTCCTGCTCTTTCGTTTTTCTCTCTATAATTCATTGGTAAATCAAATGGCATCAACTCATCTTGAATCTCATGTCTATCTTTACCCTCAGCTTGCATTCTTTCTGTAGTTTCATCAACTTCAAGTTGTCTTTTTTCAGAAAGTTCATGCTCTATAATCATACCCTTAGCACCATACCCTCTAAATGCAGGAGGCATCTCCATAGTCATAATATCAAGATCTTGATATGCTATAGTTGGTGTGGTTTGATTTGCATCTGGCCAAGAAGTAAGTGTTCTATTTAACCAATTTGCATCATCTCTTTTCAAGAAGTCTTCTCTATAGTGAGCTCCTCTTGATTCTGTTCTTTCTCGTCCACCTTTAGCAACACATAGTGCAACTTTAAGCATTCTAGGAACTCTATACGCTTCTTCAAGCTCTGGATTACCTACTCTTGCTTTAGATTTAACAGAAATTTGTTTTGTTTTCTTTAATAATTCTTCTAATTCATCAACAGCTTCTGCAAGTCCTGTACCATCTCTAAAGATACCAACTTTTTGATCCATAAGATTTTGCATTCTATTTTTAATTCTAAAAATATCTTCTTTTCCATCATATGCTAAGATATCATCAATATATGTATCTTGAGCATCAAGAAATTTTTGAACAGTTTTAGTCCCTATAGTCACGTCATTTGCCAAACAATAATCAGCAAAATAATTACCAATAATCATACCAGCAACAACTGTTTCAGAAACAGAGTTTCCTCCTAGTCTATTAAACCCATGCATATCCCAACAAGCAGCTTCACCACAAGCAAAAAGACCATTTAAGTTTTCAGATTCTCCTGTCGGTTTTGTTCTGATTCCACCCATAGAATAATGTTGCATAGGAAGAACTGGTGCCCACCCTGCTTTTCCTTCATCTGCTGGATCTATACCATTAAAGATTTGACAAATCTCTTGAACATCTCTTAAGTTCTTTTCGATATGTTCTCGACCTAAAATAGAGATATCTAACCAAATATGATCACCATATGGTGAAGGTACACCTTTGCCGTTTCTAATATGTTCAATCATTCTTCGTGAAACAACATCTCTTGAAGCAAGCTCTTTTTTCTCTGGCTCATAATCTGGCATAAATCTATGACCATCTACATCTCTCAAGATTCCACCATCACCTCTACAACCCTCAGTCAATAAAATACCTGATGGTACAATTGGAGTTGGGTGAAACTGAACAGCTTCCATATTTCCTAAAGTTGCTATTCCAGTTTCGAGTGCAATAGCTGCACCAATACCTTCACAAATAACAGCATTTGTAGTTTGTTTGAAAACTCTACCATATCCACCAGTTGCAATACAAGTACCTTTTGCAACATATGCTTCTAATTCACCTGTAATCAGATCTCTTACGATTGCACCATAACATCTATTGTCTTCGTGAATTAAAGATATTGCTTCTTTTCTATCTCTTACATCTACTTTATTTCTAAGTGCTTCATTTGCAACTCCAAACAACATAGTATGTCCAGTAGCATCTGCTGTATAACATGTTCTCCATTTTTTAGTTCCACCAAAATCCCTAGACATAATAAGTCCAGCTCTATTAGCATCTTCTGTAATAGTAGTCTTTTTAGCATTTATAACAGCTTCTCTTGCACCCTCACGAACTCTTGTCCAAGGTACACCCCAACCTGCTAACTCTCGAATTGCTTTTGGTGCTGTATGTACAAACATTCTAGCAACTTCTTGATCACAGCCCCAATCTGAACCTTTTACAGTATCAGCAAAGTGTAAATCTTCATTATCACCATCAGACATTTTAGAGTTCCCTAATGATGCCTGCATACCACCTTGAGCAGCAGCACTATGGGATCTTTTAACAGGTACTAATGATAATACTACTGTATTTAGTCCTTTTTTTTGTGCAGCAACACCAGCTCGTAAACCAGCAAGTCCACCACCAATAACAAGTGCATCACAATAATTAATTTTCATTATGCAATTCCTCCAATAGATTTATTTGAAATGTCATATTTCATTATTTTTGCAGTTGTTGGGTGATATTTTTGACCCACCTTTCCTGCTTGTGCATGTTCGTACCCTATTTTCATATAAGCAAATAAAGAAGCAAGTCCTAAAACCATAAAAAATACTGTTAATGCCCATTTTACTTTTTTAAGTGTTTTTCTAGTTTCTTTAGGATTTTTACCATCGAACCATCCCCATTTTACACATAATCGATAAAGACCAATAGTACCATGAAACTCAACAGCTAATAAAAGTAAAAGATATAAAGGCCACATCCACTCAGACCAAACTCTATCAGAACTTGCATATGGACCAATTGCATCAGAGTGTGTCATGATAATATAAATATGAACAGAACCTAAAAAGAACATTACAAAACCAGTAAATGCTTGTGTCATCCATAATTTTGTATCATCATGATTCATATTAACTGAATGTGCTTTCATCACTTGGTATTGTTTAAAGTTTCCAGGTAATTTTCTCATACCCAAACCAGCATGCGTAATAAATACAACAAAAATAAATGCAGCAAAAATTGTTACTACAAGTGGATTACCACCATCAAAAATAAAACTTCCTTCTAAAAGCTTTGTTATTGTATACATAAAATCTTTAGAGATTAAAATCGATGATACCATTAACATATGTCCCCACATAAATAATGCTAAAAATCCACCAGTAACACTTTGAAGATAATCAAGTTGCGCAGGCACTCGACTTTTCTTCCCCTCTGTTGTTTTACCTAAATAGCCTTCAATTAGGTCACTCATATTCTATCCTTTCTTACACTAAATGTTATTTATATAGTGCAAGATGATACCCTATAATTACTTTATATTTCTTTACTTTTTTTAAATGAATTATAAGTATAAAGCATAATATTTACTATAAAAAGTAGGATTAAAAGCTTTAAACAAGGGATTTTTAAATATTTTTATAAAAGTTAATATTCATTTAATGTGTTACTTATTAACCCAAAAAATATAAAAATACAAAGTTTTATTTGTAAAAAATTCTTTGTTATAAAATAATTATAAATTTTTGTAGACCTACAGCTACAAAATCTGTAATAATAAGTTTACAAACTTTTAAGAAATGTTTTCATCTATCTCATATTTTTTAATTTTAAAAATATCATAGCTGTCATGATGACATCATTAATAGCATCATGTTTTCCTAACCTTGGCAAATCTAATCTCTCCATAATAATATCAAAACGCAAATCAATGTTTGCACCAGGATTATGTTTGATCTGTTTATCAAAATAAATTTCGGATACTTCTATTTTCTCATTAGGTAAAGTGATTCCATATTTTGGTTTTATGTATCTATTTATCATAGCACAGTCAAACTCTAAATAGTATCCTACAAGTGGACGATTGCCTACAAAATCCAAAAACTCATCGATCACTTCATCGATATTCCGAGCATTTTCAATATCACACTCTCTTATATGGTGTATTTTAATACTTTCAGGACTTAAGGGCTGTTTTGTTTTTGCAAATCTTTCAAATTTTTTACTATGGACTATAGTATTATTTTTGATAAGAATAGCACCAATAGAGATGATCTCATCTTCTTTAGGATTTAATCCAGTCGTTTCACAATCAAAACACACATATTCATCCCCTTGATATTTATCAAATAGATAACTATATTGAATATCTTTAAGATTTCGTTTATTAAAATATTGTTTTATTTTATCAAACATAATACTAACTAATCATATTAAGTTTAAAATGGTAATTGATAAATTTTTTAAATTTATTTACAATTTTCAAACTATCTTTTAAGAGATCTTTTTCTAAAAGAGATAACTTACTAGGATTGATATAATTATCTAACTCTTCATGTGTATCTATTTTTTCTAGACGAAATTTAAGTCGTAAAGTCAATAAAAAATTAAAAGACTCTACTAATTCATTTTTGAACTCTTCTTCAATTACCCCTAAAGTATGTAATGTTTTTAACCTTTCAAATGTACTTGTATCACTGATTTGCTTTTCTATAGCCAAACTTCGTACTCCATGGACAAGAGGGAAAATCCCCCCTTTTTTCAAATCCAACTCATCTTTATGTTTATCTTTGTCCACTACAAAATCACTAAACATACTCAAGGGTGTTTCAAAAGATAAAATGGGTCTTGCAAAAAAAGGATAAAATGTATTTGTATTTTGACAAGTATGAAAGAGGTACTCTTTTATCTCTTCTAACAATGTACTATTTCCTGTAATAGAGATAGCATCATAAAAAATAGCTAGATTCATAAAACCCTCTTCACTTGGTTTGGTTATCCATTCAAAAATCATATCTTTAAACTCTTTTTGTGTTTTAACCCAAAATGGATTGGAGACCATAATATTTCCATCACATAATGGATATCCAAAATCTACAAGGTTATCTGTAAAAGTTTGAGTATATTTCAAAATTTCCTCTTGATTCATCTCAAAACCATCTTTAATAATCAACGCATTATCTTGATCTGTTCGTAAAATTTGTTCACTTCTTCCTTCACTTCCCATAATAATCAAAGAACAATTTTCTTGTAACTCTTCAGGAGCGGTAAGCTCAAAAAGTTTTTCAAAAAGTTTTTCATTGAGTTGAGAGATGAGTTTTGAGATATATTTGACCTTTATCCCTTTTTCATACAATGTTCTAATAGTTCGTATAAATCGTGAACTTGCATCTTTAAGCTCATCTAAACTCAATGCATTATCTATTAAACTACTCGTAGAGTGTGTATGTGAAGCAAAAAAACTATTTAAAGATACTATATCTAAGGTTCCTACTATCGCTTTATCTTTTGTTACTAATAATCTTTTGAGCTTTTTCTTTGACATCACGAGTTGTGCATTAAATAAAAAATCAGTTGCACTTATAGATTCTAAATTGTATGTTGTTATCTTAGAAATTGGAGTATCTAAGTCAAGCCTATGAAAAATTGCTTTTTTTACCAAATCAGAATCGGTCACAATCCCAATCTCACCATCAGCTCTTTTTACGAAAATAGATTCGGCTTTGTTATCTATGAGTTGTTTTACTGTATTATGAATTGTTTCATTTTCATTTACATAAGTTGGTTTTTGAATAAATGCATCTTCCACTTTTGCAACTGCAAAACTGAGTAACTCTTTGCTTTTTTCATTTTGTAAACTATTATTTAATTTTTCGGATATAGTGGAAAAAAAATAACTTTCTATCTCTTCATTTTGATACATATACTTTAAAAATACCTCTTTGGGAAGAGCATAACATATTGTTTCTTGTACTGTTACATAGGTATGTTTTATCTCATTTCGAATAAGTATCAAGGGATTAAAAAACTCATTTTGGGAATATACAGAGATAACTTCTTCTTCATTTTTTTCTTGAACAACACCTTTTATTACAAAATACAAAAAATCTACTTTTTTTTGTGGAGTTAAAACTTCAATATTATTTTTAAAATATACAATATCTAAATGACTACACACCTCTTCTAATTCACTATTTTGCAAATGATTAAAAGGTTGAATATTACTGACAAAACTTTTTATTTCTAAAAGACTCATATTAACTTACCTTATTTTTTAATATAAAAAAAGCCCCAATTACGGGGCTTTTTTGTTAGTTTGACAATCTGTAAAGATTTAACAATCTAGTGACCTGATGCACCATCAGCACCAAAACCTGTATTTGCTCTTACATTTTGTGCCGCATATTTAGCTTGCTCATCTTTTCCTCTTTGAGAAGAATCAGTGATAGAGAAGAACCAAATACCAACAAACGCTGTTATTACTGAGAATAACGCTGGGTAAGCATATGGGAAAATTGGTTCTGCATTATGTAATACACCAACCCAAACAACTGGACCCAAAATAACAAGGATAATAGCTGTAATTAGACCCATCATACCACCAATAAATGCACCTCTAGTAGTCAATTTTGACCAGTAGATTGACAAGAATAAGATTGGGAAGTTAGCAGATGCTGCAATAGCAAAAGCCAAACCAACCATAAATGCAATATTTTGTTTTTCAAAAGCAATACCTAATACAACACCCATAATACCAATACATATAACAGATATTTTAGAAACTTTCATTTCAGCTTGTTCATCAGCATTCCCATTACATATTACATTGTTGTAAATATCGTGAGATATAGCTGATGCACCTGCAAGTGTAAGTCCTGAAACAACTGCTAAAATAGTAGCAAATGCAACCGCTGAGATAAATCCTAAGAATACATCTCCACCAACAACTTTAGATAAGTGAATAGCAGCCATATTACCACCACCAAATAATTTACCATCTACAAAAAACTCTGGAGAAACTTCAGGTTGTAAATAAACAATAGCACCCAAACCAATAACAGCAATAACTAAATAGAAGTAACCGATAAATGCTGTTGCGTATACAACTGATTTTCGAGCTTCTTTTGCATTACCAACTGTAAAAAATCTCATAAGTACATGTGGAAGACCAGCAGTACCAAGCATCAATGCTAAACCTAAAGAGATAGCAGAAATAGGATCTTTAATCTTACCTTTATCTGATGGAGCCATAATATCTTGTCCCCAAGAGTGTGTATCTACAGCTGTTTGTGCTAATGATTCAAAAGAGAAACCAAAGTTACTTAAGATCATTAATCCCATAAAAGTAACACCTGAAAGTAAAAGAATCGCTTTGATAATTTGTACCCATGTAGTTGCAAGCATACCACCAAAAGTAACATAAATAATCATCATAATACCAACTAAGATAACAGCATATTCATACGGAAGACCAAATAATACTTGAATAAGTTTACCAGATCCAACCATTTGAGCAATTAAATATAATGTTACAACCGAGATAGAACCAAATGCAGCAAGAGTACGGATCTCTTTTTGTGCAAGTCTATAAGCAGCAATATCAGCAAATGTAAATTTACCTAAGTTTCTTAATTTTTCAGCCATTAAAAATAAAATAACTGGCCAACCAACTAAAAATCCAACGGCATATACAAGACCATCATACCCTTGTAGATAAACAAGACCAGAAAGACCCAAGAAAGAAGCAGCAGACATATAATCTCCAGCAATCGCCATACCATTTTGAAATCCTGTAATTCCACCACCAGCTGTATAAAAATCACTCGCTGTTTTTGTTTTAGAAGCTGCCCAGTATGTAATACCAAGTGTCGCACCAACAAAAATAAAGAACATAACAATAGCAGGGATATTTAAATCTCTTTGTACTGCTTCAAATGTTGCATCTCCACCAGCAAAAGCTGCTACGGCTGTTAAACCTAATAAACCTAATAATCTCATAGTTCGTCCTTTACATCTTCTCTTACAGCTTCTGTTAATTCTTCAAACTCACCATTTGCTCTATTTACATAGATAAGTGTTGTAATAAAACTTATTACAATAATAATCGCTGCAACTGGAAATGCCCAAGTCATAACAGGAGTCATCATCTCTGTAGCAGATGACAATACATATGCACCTTCTACTTTATCGTATATCCATTTACTACCCTCAACAGTAGCCTCACTCATTCTTGTACCTAACAACTCTTTGTTAAATGCAATTACTAATATATAACTATAAAACATAGCCAATACAAATATAGCAAGCTTCAATGCAAAACTACTTCTTTTTGAAACAAGTTCAATGTAATTCGGATTAGATTGAATTTTCTCTACTAATTTCTTATTCATAATTTCTCCTTTTTTTAATTCATTCAAATTGTATGAGTTGTAAATAGCAAATACGTAGCATTTGTGTAGATTTAAAACATTAAATAAGAACAATATTAGTTTTGTTACTTTATGTTACAATAAAAACTAAAATAAAATTAAAAAATATTACAAATCTATTTTTTACCCTTAATTACCGTATTTATAAGGTTTATAGTACTTTGCATATAATTAATAATCAATTAAAATTTATGATACATAAGGTAACACTCTGCAAAATAACTTTTTATAATTTGTGAATTTAATGAAAAATGAAAATGAAAAATGAAAATAGTTTTAGTTATTGATATAAAAAAAACTACTTCCTGAACCGCTAAAATGAGTATGTGAGGGAAGATTGTATTGTATAGGAGTAAGGTCAGAATATAGATTAAGAGCAGGAAGATAGAGATCATTTGCAGCTAATATAGTAAGTGTATTCAGTATATCTATACTAGACATGCAAAGCAATCGGTCTCTCTCTTTTTGCGATATCTCCTTATAGTACAAATCTCTAAAGGTTGTAAATATAGATCCTGTATTGCACTGGATATTGGGAGTAAATGTTTTTATATCGAGTACAGGCTCCTCAAACTTTTCAACTATCTCCCCTGTTCCTGTTACATTGGCACTATTATACTCATAAATAAAAAAAGGCACATCAGCACCGATAGTTGCACCGATAGAAGAGAGTTCATCTTTGGTAAGTCCCAAATTGCACACTTCATTGACCATTATCATAAATGTTGCACAGTTAGAACTTCCTCCACCCAATCCTGCAAATTCTGGTATATTTTTATTTACTATCACTTTATGATGTTCAAAATACTCTTGTACATTTAAAGAAAAAGGTTTTAATTTTTCATACGCTTTATAAATAGTATTTTGAGGAGTTGTACATCCAAAATCACCCTCCAAAGTAAACTCAGTAAATGTACCTTTTTCAAAAGTAACCTCATCAAACAAACTATGCACTCGTACAAACCTAGATACAAGCTCATGATAATTGCCTCTTTTTCCAGCAATTTTAAGAAAAATATTTACTTTTGCATACGATTTTTTAGTCATTGAGTAACACTTTATTTAATATATATTTAGGTTCATTATCTTTTATCTCAATAACAGAAAAAAATGTATCAAAAGCGATAAGATATTCACCATCATCTTTTTTTTCAAAAAAATCAATTGAAAGCTTTTTACCCAAATCAAACCACTCTTTTGTCCCTGTATAGTTATTTGTAGGTAGATCTAAATATTCCAAAGGATTTAAAGCCTTTTCATTTTCAAACTTAAACTTACCCTCATGTAATCTTTCCAAATAAGACAAAGTCCCTACACTATTCAGTCTTTCCAAAAGTATCTGAGCGATACTTCGTATATAACTCCCCTCACTTACGGTGATATCAAAAGAGATAAAAGGATGATTGTAATTGATAAATTTCACATCATATACTTCAGAAGTAACCTTTTTCATCTCAAAATCGACACCATCTCGTGCCAAATCATACGCTCGTTTCCCATCTATCTTTTTAGCAGAAAATTTAGGAGGAAGATACTCTAGTGTTCCTAAAAGTGAATCGAGTTGAGTTTGTACCTCTTTCTCATTCAATTTTGCAACATCTTGTATATCATACACATTTTCTAAGTCTAAAGAGTCACTTTTTGCACCCAACCAAACAGTGGTACGATAAGACTTAGGAGTTTTTTTCAAAAATCGAAAAAGTTTAGAATATTGACCAAAAGCCACCACCAAACACCCACAAGCAAAAGGATCAAGCGTCCCTGAAAATCCCGCTTTTTTATTTTTATATTTTCTTTTGATTCTATTCAAATAAAAATTACTACTTATAAATACTGGTTTTTTAACTACAAATAATCTGTTCAATATAATAACCCTTAAATCTTTTCAACAAACGAAGATAAAATATCTCTTTTTATCCCACCAAAATTGATTTTTAACTTCAAATCTTTTCCTGCTTTTTGCACACTCAAAACTCTACCCATACCAAAGATTTTATGTTTGACCAAATCATCTTTTTTAAACGCAGAATTTTTTTCTATGATTAAACTTCCTTTGATAAGGTCTGATTCTGTTAAAAATCTACTTTTTACAAGCTGTGCTCTTCTTCCTCTATAAAATCTACTATGAACAAAACTCAATGTCAATTCATCACACGCTCGTGTAATAGCAACATATCCAAGTCTTCTTTCCTCTTCTAAATCATTTCCATCGCCAACCAATGGGAAAAACCCTTCTTCCATTCCTACAATAAAGACATGCTTAAACTCTAATCCTTTACTCGCATGAATACTCATCAAAGAGATATATTCATCGCTAATTCCATCAGCAGCACTCTCTAATGAAATTTCATTTAAAAAATCTTCCAGATTCAGATCTATATTTTTGATAAAAAAATCTCGTAAATATCCATAAAACTCATCAATATTTAAAAGTCTATCTTCACTATCTATCACTTTTGCATAGGTAGATTTAAAATCAAACGTATCTTCAAAAAGATCAATAAATCGCATTTTCGTTTCTGATAATACATCTTGAAGATCTTCAACTGATGCCATAAAAACTTTGAGTGTTCTAGAATTTTTTTTACCTACTAAAGCCGTTAAATCTTCAGGAGAATATTCTTTGATAATACTAAAAATTGAGCGTGAATGTGTATGGGATTCTAACTCCAACTTATCGATAGTCATTTTACCGATACCACGTTTTGGTTTGTTTATAATTCTTTTGATAGAAAAATTATCATTTGCATTGGTAATCACTCGAAAGTATGCGATGAGATCTTTTATCTCAGCTCTCTCATAAAACTTTAAACCACCGACAAGTTTATAAGGTATATTTGATCGATTGAGTCCCTCTTCTAAGGCACGACTCAAAGCATTTACCCTATATAAGATAGCTATATCTTTGGCTGACTCACCTTGGTTGATCAACTGTTTTATATCATCTGTTATTTTGCGTGTTTCTTCATTTTCATCTTGTGACTCATATACTTTTATAGAGTTACCCTCACCTCGAGTACCTACTAGTTTTTTTCCTAGTCTATCTCTATTATGCTCAATTAATGAATTGGCATGAAAAAGTATTTTGTTTGTAGAACGATAGTTCTCTTCAAGTTTTATGATTAAAGTATTTTCAAATGTTTCACCAAATGTCAAAATATTTTTAATAGTAGCACCTCTCCAACCATAAATAGACTGGTCATCATCACCTACAACACATAAATTATTGTGTCCTTCACAAAGTTTTTTAAGTAAATTATATTGAAGTTCATTGGTATCTTGAAACTCATCAACCATAATATATTTGTATTTTTCACTTGTTTGTTGTGCTAACTCTTTATCATTTAAAAGTATTTTGTATGTCAAAAGAAGTAAATCATCAAAATCTACTAAATTATTTTGTTCTATATAATTTTCATATTTTTCATATACATCGGCAATTTGTGTAAAAAGTTTATCTTGTGCAGATGCTTTTGCTTCTTCAACGGAGATAACAGAATTTTTAAATTTAGAGATTTCAGCAGCTAATATAGATGTGGTCGTTTCTTTGTCAAAAGTTTTTAAAATTCTTTTTTTATCATCACTGTCAATAATAACAAAATTGTTTTTTCTTCCCAATTTACTTATATGAAATTTTAAAAATAACAATCCAAACTTATGAAAAGTACATAACAAAGGGGGATAAGTAGAATTATCAATCAATGAAAAAGCACGCTCTCTCATCTCAGTTGCTGCTTTATTGGTAAAGGTTAAAGTTAAAATAGAGGAGGGATCTATCCCTATAGAGATAAGATACGCCAATCGTGTTGTAATGGTTTTTGTTTTTCCACTTCCCGCTCCTGCTAATATAAGCATAGGTCCGTCTATATGTTGTGCCGCTTGTTTTTGTGAGTTATTTAAAGTAGATAACATTATACTTCTTTCTTCTAATATAATATTATTATACCATTTAATTGATAAAGGAACTATTTTATGATTGAATACAATTATTTTCATTACTTTTTCTAATAATTGTTGCTCTTTTTATCCTTATTTTTATTAATTTATGTTATTATTTTTATTAATAAAACTTAAAAGGTTGATCATGTTATCAGATTTTACGAAACTAAATACTTTTATTACAGTTGTCAAAGAAAAATCATTTTCTAAAGCATCTGCGAAATTAGGTATTTCACAGCCAGCAGTAACGCAACAAATGAGATTTTTAGAAAATTATTTAGATGCAACGATTGTCGATAGAAAAAAGAATGGGATAAGCCTCACAAAAGAAGGTGAAAAGCTTCATACCATCGCTTTAAAAATTGAAAAAGTTATTCAAAATGGAGAAAAAGAGTTATTAAAAATAATCAATAAAGATATCACTTTTATTTTTGGTACCTCAAATGCTATAGGAAACTATATTTTACCAACTTTCTTAAATGATATAAAAGAAAAAATCAATAATGATGTAAGTGTTGATATTGCTTCAAGTGCAAAATCAATAGAGTCATTAAAGGATAAAAAAGTTGATATGGCACTTATAGAGTCGCCAATATTTGAAGAAGGTATTATTTATAGAGAGTGGCTTGAAGATGAGATTGTACTTTTTTCAAATCAAAAACTACCAAAGAAAGTAAAAAATGAAGATATCCAATCTTTTAAATGGGTATGCCGAAATCCAAATAGTCATACAAGAAAGTTGTTTAAGGAGGCATTAGAACACTCAAATATGCAAGATTGTGAATCGTTTAATATTGTAAGTGAAGCATCTTCACCTACTGCTATTGTACAAACTGTTCTGCATAGTTCAAAAGAAGATGTTCCTACTGTATCTATTGTATCGACACATGCCATTAAAGATTATGTCAAAAATGGAATATTGTTTGAGGCACGTCTTCCTGAAATCAAAATGCAAAGAAAACTTTATATAGCATATCTTAAAGAGAGAAAACATGATGCTTTTATTGATACAGTGATAAATTATTTAATGACTATCAAAAAATAAATTTTTTAGAAGTGAAATACACTTTCACTTCTCTTTTTTACTATCGAGCATATCCAATCGAACGCACCTCACGAATAACATTCACTTTTATTTCACCTGGATACTGTACTTTCTCTTCGATCTCTTTTGCAATCTCATTTGCCATCAATACAGATTCATCATCATTGACTAATTTTGCATTTACAATCACACGAAGTTCTCGACCTGCATTGATAGCATAGGTATTAATTACACCACTTTTACTCGTAGCAATTGATTCTATCTCTTCAACTCTATGTAAAAAACTTTCAAGCACTTCTCTTCTAGCTCCTGGCCGTGCTGCACTTAAAGCATCCGCAGCACACACTGCAGCTGACTCTATACTATTAGCTTCTTCATGACCATGGTGTGCATAAATAGCATTGATAACTTCAGATGGTTCTCCTAATTTTTTACATAAATCAGCTCCAATATCAACATGAGAACCCTCAACATCATGTGTCAAAGCTTTTCCTATATCATGCATAAGACCAGCTCTTCTTGCTAAAATAGTATCACCACCCAATTGTGAAGCGATAAGTCCTGCTAAATTTGCTACTTCTAATGTATGAGCAAGAGCATTTTGTCCATAACTTGCTCTATAACGTAAACGACCTATAAGATGAATCAACTCTTTATGCATATTTATAATTCCTAAAGCAGCAATAGTCTCTTCACCTTCTTTAAAAATATTTTTATCAAATTCATTTTTGACAGTATTATAAACCTCTTCAATTTTAGCAGGGTGAATACGACCATCTTTGAGTAACATCTCAATTGTTTTTGTAGATATAGCACGTCTGTAGAGATTAAAACTACTTACAGTTATTGTATTTGGAATATCCCCTATGATTATATCTACACCCAAACAAAACTCTAAAGCTTTTATATTTCGCCCTTCTTTCCCAATAATTTTCCCTTTTGCTTCCTCATCTGGAAGTGGAATATGATTGATAAGTCGTTCCGCCGCAAATTCACCAGCATATCTCGTAACTGCTGTTGATAAAATATTATTCACCTCTTTGACAGAATCTTCTTTTGCTAATTTATACTCTTTTCTAAACAATGATGCTATTTCAGCTCTATTATCTTCTTTTACTTGCGTTAGCATGTACTTCGTTGCTTCTGATTTTGTTAAACCACTTGCATTTTCTAGTATCTTTTCTATATTTTTACTTTTTTCTTCGTATAATCTTTTTTGATTTTCCAAACCAATTTTTAATGAGTGTACTTCTGATTTTGCATTTTCTACTATTTTTGTATTTTTTTGATGTTTCATTAACTCTTCATCAATAAAACTTTCTAACTCTTGCCTTTTTTGTTCTAACTCTTTTTTTAAATATCTAAACTCTTTTTCATAGTCTCTTCTTGCTTTATTTTTTGCATCTTTGAGCAAAGCTTTTGCTTCATGTTCTATCACTTTTGATGCTGCAATTGCTTTTTCTGTATATATATCTAGTTTTGCATTGTGAAATTTGTTAGCAATAATAACACTCACTATAGATACAATAATAGCTATAACAGAAACAACAATAATAACTAATTCTATTTTCATTGTATAAACCTTTATGTAGTAATTATATAATCTGCTTGTATATCATGATCTGATGTGATAATTTCTTTCGATTTACAAAGTTTTAATTGTGTAAAAATAGTTATTGGTTTTTGAGATAATGTATCAAAAAATCGATCATACATACCAGCCCCAAAGCCTATTCTTCTATATGTTTCATCTATCCCTACTATCGGTACAATCGCCATATCAAGTTTGATATTATTATTTCTAAATGTTGAGAATTTTGGTTCTTTTATACCAAATTTTTTTGTATATAATGGCAATCTAAACTTCACAGGAACAAATGATTTGCCACTCATAAAGGGAACATACACCTCTATATCTTTTCTTTTTCGTAAATTTTGAATAATGGGCATCACATTTACCTCTAAATCTAAAGGGATGTACAATAGTATTTTTTTTGGTTTGTGAAAATCAATAATTTTTATTATTTGTAAACATATATTTTTATTTTTTCTAATCTTTGCAATTTTACTAAAAAATCGTAATCTTTTTAAAGCTAAACTTCTAAAATTAGCTTTATGTATCAGTGACATTTCTAAGCCTTTTTAGGATAAAATCCGTGATACATTTTATCAGAAGGAACTAAAAATGAACATTAAAAAAATTACTATATTCAGTTTTTTATCGCTACTCTTACTTGCAGGGTGTGGTGAAAAAGAAAAAATTGATGAAAATATAGTAGCGAGAAAAAAAGTAGAAGTTGATTCAAAGAGTGAAAAAAAAGTAGAAACAAAAAAGCAAAGTACTCCTACCTTTAATTTTACTTCCGTACAAGGTAAATCTATCACAATCACAGCAAATAAAGAAGGCTGGAAATTTGATGGATTAGAAGATAAAGTTATTTTATTAAATTTCTTTGGAACATGGTGTCCACCTTGTAAAGCTGAAATCCCACATTTAAATCATATTCGTTCAGACCTCAAAAAAGATTTTGAAATTTTAGCAGTTGATATTGGACTTCGAAGTGGAGGATACAATACACAAAAAGAACTTGAGGCTTTTGTAAAAAAATTTAATATTGCCTATCCTATTGTTTCAGGAGATGAAGCAAGAAAATTATTTTCTGTTGTAAGTGAATTAAACCCATCAGGATCAATCCCTTTTATGGTTTTGTTTAACAAAAAAGGTCAATATGTACAATATTATATAGGAATGACACCTGAAGAGATGTTACGTAATGATATAAGTACAACTATTAAGATGAAATAATGTTTGGTATCTTTAAAAAGAAAAAAAAAGAGGCAGCTCAAGAAGAGAGTATCACTATTGATACTTCAAATCAAGAGAACATACAAGAACCGATAATTGAGAAAGAAGTAGCGGAAGAAAAAAAAGGTTTTTTTGCACGTGCATTAGAAAAAACAGTTGGGAATTTAAAATCTATTATTCCACAAAAAAAGGAAAAAATAGAGTTTGATATTATTGAAGAGATTTTGATTGAAGCAGATATGGAGTATGAAATTATCGAAAAAGCGATGGATGGTTTACCTGAACTTATCACAAGAGCCCAACTAAGACATAGACTTGTATCTTTGTTTGAACATGCTCCCATCATAGATAGATCTAATATACCCTCACCTTATATAGAGCTTATTATTGGAGTTAATGGTGCTGGTAAAACTACCACTATCGCAAAACTTGCCAACCGATATAAAAAATCTGGTAAAACTGTTCTTTTGGGTGCTGGTGATACTTTTAGAGCTGCAGCTATAGAACAGCTAGATACTTGGGCAAATAAACTTGATGTTCCAATTATCAAAACAAAACATGGACACGATCCTAGTGCTGTTGCGTATGATACAATTAGTTCTGCCATTTCAAAAGATATAGATCATGCTATCATCGATACAGCAGGTCGTTTACAAACACAAAAGAATCTTGCAAATGAACTTAAAAAAATTGTAAAAGTATGTAACAAAGCAAAAGAAGGTGCTCCTCATCAAAAAATTATGATTTTGGATGGAACACAAGGAAATACTGCCATTGCACAAGCAAAAGCATTTAATGAGATGATAGATATAGATGGGATAATCGTCACAAAACTTGATGGTACAGCCAAAGGTGGAGCACTTTTTTCTATCTCAAATCAATTAGAACTACCAATTTTTTATATAGGTATAGGTGAGAAACAAGATGATTTAATTGAGTTTGATCCTGATCAATTTGTTGATAGTTTATTAGATGAAATTTATGCCTAAAGAAGTAAAAGTGAAAAATAAAAAACTAGAACCTTGTAGAAACTGTAAAAGTGAAGTAGAATCAAACATAAGAAGGTGTCAATACTGTGGGATTTTAAATCCTACAGTAAAAACAAAAGATGTATTAGTAACAATTTTTGTGATTTTATTTATTATGAGTATTTATAGCTACTTTATTGGGCAATAGATTCGTCTATTGTTTGTAGTAGCTTCATAACATCTACAGGTTTCATAATATAAGCACTCATCCCTATCTCTTTTAATTTAGCAACCTCTTCATTTTGACTACCAAAAGCCGTTGTAACTACAATAGGAATAGTTTGATTGAGTTTACGAATCTCTTTAATCATACTAATTCCATCCATTACAGGCATTGATAAATCTGTGATAATCAAATCAAATTCTTCCTTTTGGAATTTATCTAAGCCCTCTTTCCCATTATCTGCTACTACTAGTTTTTTGATAATAGATTCAATAGAACTACTTGTAATATCTCGTAAAGCGATCTCATCTTCTACATAGAGAACTCTTAATGTTTTGATTAATTCAATGTTCATATAATTATCCTATATTTTTGTATAAATGCATTGTATCCAAATTTAATATAAATTTTATATAAATATTACAAATTGCTTACATTAATAAAATATAATCCATATTTTCTTTTATAATACTCAATAAGTAACTTTTGTAAGGTAGGTTGTATGGAGGGTGTAAACCAGCCATTGTTTGAAATAGTAATAATATATGGTGTATCTAAGTTTTTATAAATTTCATCAGTTGTCGCTTCATAACAAATAGCATTTCGAAATTTTACACCTTGAATTGTAAATGTTGTTGGTTTATCTGCTGTTTCATAATCTTTTGCTCCATTATAAAATAGATCATTGATAAAATCTCTTATTTTTTCAGGCAGAGGAACAGCTTCACCAAAAGGAACAAGTACAACTTTGTTTGCTATTTGTACTTTTCCATTCTCATAAAAATAGGTACTATTATAATGCAAACCATCTTTTTCAAATAACGATCCTGTTACTATAGATATTTTATATGACATCTCCAATAAAAGTGTGTCAATATCTCTATTATGATTAAGTACCAATGGAAAAGCAGTTTCTGGTAATATTATCAAATCATAATCATTTGTAATAGCATTTTGTATAGCGGTCAAATTATCAAATACAATCTTATCTTTATATATCCTATTCCACTTTTTGTCTTGATCTATATGTGTATTATACTGTGCTATTTTCAATTGTGGTTTTTGTATATTAGTTTGGTTAAAGAGATTGTATCCATATAAACTCAAAAAAACGATTGTTATACCAATAAGACTTTGTTTTTTATAGATATTTTTATACTCAATAAAAAGTGCAAGTGTAAAAATGATAAGAAAAAACTCAATCTTTGATGTCCCAAAATAACTTTGTATAAAAGGTAACTCAAATCTAAACCAGTTAAATCCAAAAGGGTTCACAAAACTCAAAACAAAAATCATTAATGCCTTATATAAAATATTATTAAAGAACCCTACCCCTACAAATAATATCCCATACACAAACCCTACTCCAAAAATAATAATAGGAATAAGATAAGACAAGTCATAATAATAAAAACTATAACCAACCCACCAAAACCAAAAAACCCCCGTAAGAAATCCAGCAAAAAATAATTCTTTTTTAGAAAGGGTCAAAAGAAGTGTAAATGCCATAATCGCTGCAATTGTATTTAGAAATATAATATTTAGATCCAAATAGCTTGTATACAAAGAAAAAGAAAAGAAAAGTGCCATTAATGCTGATTTATAAGTAAACATAGGAGTATTTTAGCATAATTTAGGATTTTTAAGGTAAAATATAGCGTTTTCAATATGAATTAAAGTTTCTTTTGATATTATTTAAATAAAGAACAAAATAGGAGAGATTATATGAATAAAAGTGATTTAATAGCTGCAGTTGCAGATAAAGCTGGTTTAACAAAAAAAGATGCGGGTGCTGCAATTGAAGCAACATTAGAAACAATAACTGAAACATTAACTGCTGGGGACTCTGTAGCATTTATTGGTTTTGGTACATTTAGTACTTCTACAAGAAAAGCTAGAGAAGGGATCAACCCATCTACAGGTGACAAAATCCAAATAGCTGAATCTACAGTTGCAAAATTTAAAGTAGGTGCTAAACTTAAAGAATCTGTTAAAGCAGGTAAATAGTTTTAAGTTACTTTAAACTTATAAAAAAGGGTGAAGATTAATCTTCACCCTTTTTTTATATCTTTATTTTATACGAGATGACTAGCAAAGATTAATACTCTTCACTAGGCTCAAAATCACCATCTTGCTCTTCAAATTTATTGAGTATAAAATCTGCAGGCAAATGAAACTCTTGATAAGTAGCTTCAAACTGTTCTTGTTCTGCACTTCTTTCACCTCTTCCACGAGCTACAACTCTTACAGGAACTCCTTCAAAGTCATGATTGTCTCTTATAAAGTTAATCAAATATCTTTTGTATGAAAAATGCAACATATTTGGTTTGTTCATAATCAACGCAATAGTAGGTGGATTTGCATCAAATTGTGTTGCAAAGTATATTCTGAGTCTATTTCCATTTGGACTTGGTAGTGAATGTCTTCGTACAGCTAATTCAACTGTTCTATTTAAATCTGAAGTTGAAATTCTTCTATGATAATTATCATAAATAGATAATAATTTCTCTTCTAATTTTTTAATATTTCTCCCTGTCTTAGCTGATACAGCAACAATAGTAGCATAGTATAAAAATTTGAATCTTCCACGAATCTCTTCAGAAATTTTAGCAAAAGTGTCCATATTTTCATCCCATTTATTAAGGATAATAATAACACCTAAACCAAACTGATCTACAAGTCCAGAAATTTTTTCATCCTGATCACTAATAGGTGCACTCGCATCGAGTACCAACAATGCAATATTTGCTTGTGCGAGCATATCTTCTGTTCTCATAAGTGCAAATTTTTCAATCCCTTGAATTTTACCACGTCTACGTAAACCAGCAGTATCAATAAATGTAATTTTTTTATCCCCTACTTCATATGTTTCATCTACAGGATCAATAGTAGTACCAGCTATTGGACTCACAACAGATCGCTCCTCACCAATCAAAGCATTCAGTATAGAACTTTTTCCGACATTTGGTTTTCCTATGATAGCAACTTTGATATGATTTGGATCTATATCTTCAGGTTCTTCTGCTACATCAATAGGTTCAACCAAAAGATCCATTTCTGTTTCAGAGATTGTTTTTGCATTTTCTTCTGCTATCTCCTCTTTACTTGGTGGTAATTTTTCATATAACCATTCAAAAAGTTTTTTTGTTCCTCTATTATGAGAAACAGAGATACCAAACATCTCATCATCATTGATACCAAACTCATAAAAATCCCAAAGTCTCTCTAGCTCTTTATCATTATCAATTTTATTGACAACCAAAGCCAGTGTTTTACCCAATGCTTGTAGCTCATAAAACAAAGCTCTATCTTCATCATCAGGAATATTCTTACCATCAACCATATACAAAACAATATCAGCTTCTTTAGCCGTCTCTACAGCTTTTCTTTTTACATTTGTAAAAATCTGAAACTCACTCCCATCTTCCATAATCTCATTTTTAGATTTACTAATACCACCAGTATCAAGCATCATAGCCTCTCTACCGTTTATATCAATCTCTCTTCTTCTTACATCTCTAGTTGTTCCAGATACATCACTTACAATTGCAACTCTTTTACGAGCCAATCGATTAAACAATGAACTTTTTCCAACATTTGGTTGTCCTATTAACGCTATTTTTATCATTCTTTCCCTTTTTATTCTACTAAATTATCATTTTCTATATGTAATGTTTGTGTAGGAAATGCAAATGCAGATCCATTTTTTTCAACTATTTTCATTATGCTTAAATATGTTGCTTCTCGTACTCTCATAAATTCGCCCCAATTTGTACTCTTTGTGAAGTAGTAACAAAATATATTTAAGGAACTTGCTCCAAAATCACTAAAATAAATATGTATTGTATCTTGGTGAATATCAGGATGATTTTGTAACATTACTCGTATATCTGAAATTATATTTTCAAGCGTATCACCTGAGGTGCTGTATGTCACACCTACAGTTGTTTTTACTCTTCGTTTTCCCATTTGTGACCAGTTTAAGATAGCACTATTTGCTAAAGTACCATTGGGAACACTTACAAGGGCTTGTGCAAATGTACGCACTTTTGTAGAACGAATACCAACACTTTCTATTGTTCCCTCAACAGCAGGAGTCATAATCCAATCACCAACCTTAAAAGGCTTATCTGTAAATATTACCAAAGAACCAAACAAATTTCCAGCGGTATCTTTAGCCGCCAAAGCAAAAGCCATACCCACAAGACCAAGAGAAGCAATAAAACCACTTACATTGTAGCCCCACTCTTGTAAAATGGCGATTGATGCTAAAATAATAATAAAAAATCGTATCGATTTAATAATAAAATTTGAAACAGCAGAATCAATCTTATCACCAAATTTATTGGTAATTTTATGAATATTCACAGACATATGACTCAGTATATTAGTAATACCCCAAAACATCACAAATATAAATCCTGAACGTACTATTTGATCTGAAAACAAACTGATCTCTTTGTCTAAAACCAAAAACTTTAAAGCAAAATAAAGTCCTATCATAATGAAAAGAAAATCAATAGGCTTTTTTAAAGCATCTAAAATATCATTATCTACATTGTTTTTTGTTTTTTCCACAACTTTATAAACAACTTTTTTAAGTGCCAATCGTAAAAATTGAAAAAAAGTAAATATTGCTATTGCATATAAGTAACTGTTGAAAGTAGTATTAAATATATCCATTGTAAAAAATTCCATCGTTATCGTTATTCTCCGTCTCTATAATAATGCGATTTTAACTAAACTTATATTAAAATCGCGATTATGATAGATAACCCCATACAAGACAATATAAAACTTGCAATAAAATATATGCTCATCTCCTCTTTTTTATTTGCATTTACAGGTGGATTTGCCAAAGAATTAAGTACATATATGAGTTCACTCGAAGTGGTATTTTTTAGAAATATCACTGGTGTACTCATCATTACATATGCAATTTACAAATCTCCTTTAACACAAAAAGGGGGGAAACCACTCCTACTTTTTGCAAGAGGATTTATAGGTTTTAGTGCATTACTGATGTACTTTTATAATATTGCACATATTTCATTGGCTGAAGCACAAACCTTTTCTAAAGTATCACCTATTTTCACCGCTATTTTTTCCTATTTTATTTTAAAAGAACAACTCTCCAAAAAAGCTTGGACTGGTGTATTTGTAGGATTCTTTGGAGTACTTTTTATCACAGGTTTTGATATAACACATCTTAGTAAAACTGACTGGTTTGGTATTTTGAGTGGTGTAGGAGCAGGACTTGCGTATACCTCTATACGAGAACTTAGAAAATATTATGATAATCGTTCGATTGTATTATCATTTATGCTCGTAGGCACTATAGGTCCTATAATTTTGATGTCTTTAGGTGAGTTTTATACCTCTGATACACTTGACTGGATCATTACACCTTTTATAATGCCTACAGGTTGGGCGTGGTTTCATATAGTAGGTCTTGGTATATTTGCAACTGGTTCACAACTTTATATGACAAAAGCCTATGCCTTAGCACAAGGGGGAATAGTTGGGACTATTAGTTATAGCACTATTTTATTTTCTATCTTTATTGGTATGTTTTTAGGAGATTTATTTCCTAGTACCACATTATTTATAGGTATTAGTTTTATTATTTTAAGTGGTATTTTAGTTTCAAAAAAATAATGTTCTTGATTTAATTGATTATTCGATATAATTTTAACATATATCTATATGGAGAAAATATATGAATTTAGATAAAGTAATAGCTGGCTTTTTTATTATATTAGCGATGACGTTGAATTTTGGATTTTTTTATGGAGATTCACTTGACCTGCAAATGCACAGTAAATATGAATTGTTTGCTGCAATTATTGTCAATATTATTGCTACTGTTTTAAAATTGGGTGATAAAACACAAATGGGTTCTGTACTTATCGCTAGTAGTTTAGTTGCTGATTTACAACTCATAACAGCTGCAACTTTATGGACTATTTATGCACAAGGAGAGACTATATCTCCTGAAATTTTTGGAATCATCATCTCTTTAAGTGGTGGAGCACTCCTTGCAAATGTTACATCAGTTATTTTATATATTGGTGATACTCTAAAATCAAAAAGATAAAAGTTTGAACAACAGCTCTTTATGGATTATTTTACAAAGGATGCGTCTTCCTTTTACCGTCATTGTAATCACATATACTATTGCGATGACTGGTTTACTCATCATCCCTGGTATTGACAATCTAGGCAACCCTTATCAGTTATCTATTTTTGATGCATTTTATTTTACTACTTATACAGCGACCACTATTGGTTTTGGGGAGTTACCTTATGATCTAACACATGCCCAAAAGATTTGGGTTTCTATGTCTATTTATATCACTGTTTTAGGATGGTTTTATGGAATTGGTACATTAGTTACCCTCCTTCAAGATAAACTTTTTTTACAAGAGATTGCATTTTCTCGATTTAAGCGAGCTGTCAAAAATATCAAAGAGGATTTTGTGATTGTTTTGGGATATAATGATACGACAAGTGTGATTATTAGTAAACTACTAAAATCCAATATGAGAGTTGTTGTCATAGAAAAAGATTCACAAAGAGCTGATCATCTTAATTTAGAAGGATTCTCTCCTTCTGTTCCTGTTTTGATACGTGATATACATAATACAACATCATTAGAATTTGCAGGGATACAATCACCTAACTGCAAAGCTATTATCTCCTTACTTGATAGAAATATTCTCAATCTCAGAGTAACCCTTGCTTCTAAGATCTTAAATCCCTATGTAAGAATTGCAGTCAAATCACTTACAGATAGCCAAACGAATAATCTCTATGATGCTGGTGCTGATATAGTAGAAAATCCTTTTTCAATCATCGCATCACAAATCCAAATGGCACTTATGGCTCCTAGTCTATTTAAGCTTGAAAATTGGCTCTACAAGATAGGGACACTTGAGTCCAAAACATTTGCTATCCCCAATGAAAAAATTATCATTTGTGGATATGGAAAGTTTGGAAAAACTCTTTATGATATGTTTGTAGGTAATAGTATCTATCCCACCATAATCGAAGAAGATGAACACCGAATGCATTTAGCACAACTTGATGGAGTACAAAAACTTATTTTTGGAAATGCAGAAGATCAATCTTGTTTGATAGAAGCAAATATTCATGATACCAATCTCATCATTGCGGGTACAGAAAATGATACTACAAATCTTTCTATAGTTTCTACAGTGAAAAAGCTCAATAAAAAAACACTTATTATCTCAAGAGAAAATGAACTTCTTGATCTTTCTATTTTTTTACATGCAAAAATTGATCACATTTTTTTACCTGAAAAAATACTTATACATAAAACAACCAATGCTATTATCAATCCTCTTTCAGACATAATGATAGAACTACTTTCAAGTAAAAATGAAGTATGGGGTCAACAACTTTTATCTTCACTTATGAAAACAATAGATTCAAATCCAATAACTTTTGAAGTAATACTCTCAAAAAATGAAACAATAGAGATATATAAATATCTTAGTAATGATACAAATAGTCTTACTGTAAAAACTCTTCGAGCATCAAGAAGAGATAGAAATATAAATAATAATCTTTTTCCTTTACTTATTGTACGAGGAAAAGAAAAATTTCTTTTACCAAGTATTGATTTTGAATTGAAAATAAATGATAAAATTTTATTTGCAAGTGACTATAATGCCAGAGAAGATTTTTCATATATAAGCAACAATATGTATGAATTTTATTATATAATAACAGGCAAAGAAAAAAAATATTTTTCTGAATTTTTAAACTTAGCAAGAAAAGGGAAACAATGATATTACTAACAGGTCCATGTGTTATAGAAAGTAGAGATAATGTTATGAAAATAGCAGAACAATTAGCAAGACTTAATGAAAATAAAAAAATAGATTTTTATTTTAAAGCAAGTTTTGATAAAGCCAATCGTACAAGCCTAGAGAGTTTTAGAGGTCCAGGACTCGATGAGGGACTCAAAATATTACAAGAGGTAAAAGATACATTTGGATATAAACTTGTCACAGATGTACACGAATCCTACCAAGCAGCTCCAACAGCAAGTGTAGTAGATGTGTTACAAATACCTGCATTTTTATGTAGACAAACAGATCTTTTGGTAGAATGTGCCAAAACAACTGCAAAGATAAATATCAAAAAAGGTCAATTTTTAGCAGCAAATAGTATGAAACATCCTGTGGCAAAAGTATTAGCAACCAGAGGAATAAACGAAACTAACTATAAAATGAGCAAAGAAAATGGCGTATGGCTTTGTGAAAGAGGCAATGTTTTTGGATATGGTGCTTTGATAGTTGATATGAAAAATTTGATTGCTATGAGAGAATTTGCACCTATTATTTTTGATGCAACACATTCAGCTCAAGTACCAAGTACAGGAGAAACTACAGGTGGAAATGCGGCTATTGTACCTAGCTTAGCAAAAGCTGCCGCTGCTGTTGGTGTAGATGGATTCTTTTTTGAAACACATTTTGATCCCTGTGTAGCACTGAGTGATGGACCAAATATGCTTAAAATAGATGATTTATACAAAACAGTTGATGATATTTTTAAGATTCAAGATGTTTTAGACTATTAATAATTTTTTGGCTATAATCGCAAAATATTACACAATAAAAAATTTAAATGGAGAAAGAAAATGAATATAATAGAAGGTCAATTAAGACTCAAAGGTGATGAAAAAGTTGCTATAATAAATGGTAGATTTAACCATATTATAACAGATAGACTCGTTGAGGGTGCTGAAGATTCTTTTAAAAGACATGGTGGAAATAGTGATAATTTAGATCTTATCTTAGTCCCTGGTGCCTTTGAGATCCCTTTTGCACTGCAAAGAGCATTAGAAAGTGGTAAATACGATGCTATATGTTGTGTTGGTGCTGTTATAAGAGGGGCTACACCACATTTTGATTATATCTCTGCTGAGGCTACAAAAGGAATTGCAAGTGCGACTATGAATCACAACATCCCTGTATCAAATGGTGTCTTAACAACAAACACTATAGAACAAGCAATAGAAAGAGCAGGAAGTAAAGTAGGAAATAAAGGGGCGGAAGCCATGACTACAATCATTGAGATGTTAGATTTATACTCTCAAATGGACAAATAATGGCGACAAGAACACAAGCAAGAGAATCTGTAGTTGGATTGTTATACGCATATGATTTAGGAAATGAAGCGATCGCTAAATTTTCAAATGTTATCTTAGAAGATAAAAAAATTAGAAATAAACAAAAAGATTTTGCACTAGGGTTATTCAATGGAACAATAGAAAATCTTACACAAGTAGATATGGAAATTTCTGCACATCTCAACGAACGAGATATTACAAGTGTAGGAAGTGTTGAAAAAGCTATTTTGCGACTTTCTATTTACGAAATTTTATTTAGTGGACTAGATAAAGCTATTATTATCAATGAAGCAATAGAATTATCAAAAAGACTCGCAGCTGACAATGCACCTAAGTTTATCAATGGTGTTTTAGATAGTATAGAAATAAAAGAGAAAAAATAGATGAAATTATGTGTTGCATTAGATTTGCCAAGTGCTGAAGAAAATTTAAAGTTAGCAAAAAATATAAAAGACCATGATGTTTGGTTAAAAGTAGGACTGCGTGCCTACATCAGAGATGGAAAAGAGTTTTTAGAAACACTCAAATCAATCAATCCAAACTTCAAAATCTTTTTAGATTTAAAACTCCACGATATACCAAACACTATGGCAGATGCAGCCTATGAAGTAGCACAGTGTCCAATAGATATGTTTAATCTACATGCAAGTGCTGGTAAAGTTGCTATGCAAACCGTAATGGAACGTATCAAAGATATTCCAAATAGACCAATTCTTATAGCTGTCACCGCTCTCACAAGTTTTGATGAAGAAAACTTCAAAGCCGTATACAATCAAGACATAGCAACAAAAGCAACACAATTTGCAAAAGACACTTTTGAAGCAGGACTCGATGGTGTCGTATCATCCGCTTTTGAAAGCTTAGATATCAAAAACAACACATCAAAAGAGTTCATAACACTCTGCCCAGGTATCCGACCTTTTGGAGAAGATGCTGGTGATCAAAAAAGAGTAGCCGACATCGCATTAGCAAAAAAAGAACTTGTAGATTTTATAGTTGTAGGTCGTCCAATCTACAAATCTGCAAATCCTACAGAAGTAGTAGAAAGAATTTTGAAAAACATCTAAATCTTAAGGTGTCTTTCAGGTAGGTTCTATTATAATTCTGCCACAACAAAAGGACAAGTGGGTGAGCGGTTTAAACCACATCCCTGCTAAGGATGCGTACTGGTAACGGTACCGAGAGTTCAAATCTCTCCTTGTCCGCCACGTTGTATTCTCATAAAAATTAACTTCGTAAAATTTTTTACAAATTCAATAAAAATAAAAACAAAATATACTTACTACAGCATTTATTCGATAAAATTACATATGAAAAATATTATTATACTCTGTATTGCCCTTTTGGGAATTATGTTGGCTTCAACTATACTAGTCTTGATTTTTAATTCTTCTTTAGGTTTAAGTACTGATGTAAATGACAATGATGTTGCTACTAGTATTGCAGGTGTTGCATTTTTAATTGCTGTTATATGGAAATATATCTTTGATAAATCAGAAAAAGATTAAGATATGAAGGTGATTAATAAATACAGTACTTTAGAGCTTCGAACCATAAAGTTAAATTCTACATTATTTGATGAAATAATTGCATCATCTTTATCTCAAATAGAGTATATATACTTATCATCTAATACAACACTCAATCAAGAACAGATACATTATTTATTCATGTTAAAGATTGATGGTGTAAATATAAATTTATTAAAAAACAAGCTTTGTCCAAAAGAAAGAATAGAGCAGTTTTTACTCCTTAATGATAAAATCTATTGCTCATAACCCTACGTTGGATCAATCTATCATCAATACACTCAAAAAGCTCGACGATCCAGATGTCAATATGAGTCTTATGTTTACATTTTCAAAATAATTTTTGTTGGTTGTTTACCTTCATTTACTTTATATTTATATTGCATTTAGATAAATGTTTTATAATGTCCTAAAATCAAAGGATGAAACATGACTCTCTCCTCTTCTACTTTAAAAGTAATATCTTTTTTACAAATAAATTGGGTAAAATGAACTTATGATAAATATATTAATGATTGAAGACGATCCAGAATTTTCAGAGTTTTTAGGGGAATACCTTGAAAAATACAATATCAAAATAACTAATTACGAAGACCCTTATTTAGGATTGAGTTCGGGGATAAATAACTATGATATTTTGATACTTGATTTAACACTTCCAGGGATGGACGGACTAGAAGTATGTGAAAAGATTTCTAAAAACTATGATATTCCTATTATTATTTCGAGTGCAAGAAGTGATGTAACCGATAAGATTATGGGACTACAAATAGGTGCTGATTATTATTTACCGAAGCCTTATGATCCAAAAGAGATGTATGCGGTTATCCAAAGTCTACTCAGGCGATCTCAAAAACAAAATCATACTCAAAATGAGACTGTTTTTATTCACAAAAAAGAAAATATGCAAATACTTTTTCATAATAAAGAGTTACTATTAACAAATGCTGAGTATGAAGTATTGTCATGTCTTATTGCTCATAAAAATGGTATCGTTTCAAGAGAACAAATTGTTGAAAGTTGTGATAGTCTTACTGATAGTTATAGTAAAAGTTTAGATGTTATAATTGGTCGACTCAGAACAAAACTTAATGACAATAGTAAAGCACCCAAATATTTACATTCAATACGAGGCTTGGGTTATAAACTCTCACAATGAAATATGACATTGAACTCAAAACTAAAATTACGCTCGTATTTATTTTTACCTTTATACTTTTAGTAGGTGCATTATGGACTTTTCACACTAAAAGTATATATAACAAATCTCTTGAGATTGCAAACACTTATGAAAAATTTGAACAAGAGTTGTATATACATAGATTTGATGAAAGACAAACTATAGACTATTTAGAAAAACTCAACTTTAAACTTATTACAGACCCTCATGCTTTTTTTGAAAAAGACATCAAAATAATTATAATAAAAAAAGGCTTTGAGATGTTAGAGTACAAAGAGGCTTATTATTTTCATATCCTCACTCCACGTTTTAGAATCCTTTTTAAAGATAACATACACAAAGTAGAAACACAATTTTTACATTATATTATTTACCTAGTAGTTATTTTTCTTTTTACCATTATCTACTTATTAATATTGAAAAACATCAAAGACAGTGAACTTCTCTTAAACTCTCGGCAGCTTTTTTTACGTACAGTGATGCATGAACTCAAAACACCTATTGCAAAAGGAAAAATAGTAAGTGAGTTAATAGATAATGAAAAACAAAAAAAAAGAATGATAGATATTTTTGATAAATTGAATTTTTTGATTAATGATTTTGCAAAAGTGGAAGAGGTACTTTCAAAAAATTATTCTAAAAATACTCATCTGCATACTCTTTCTAAAATAATAGATAACTCAATTGCCATGTTAATGATGGATTCTTTTGAGAAAAAAATAAATATTTCTATCGTAGATAATCTTAAAATAAGTGTAGATATTGAACTTATATCGATGGCTATCAAAAATTTATTAGATAATGGACTCAAATATTCTAGTGACAAAAAAGTACAAATACTCACTACAAATGAAAGTATTTGTATTATTTCTACTGGAGAAAAACTTAGTAAACCACTTGAAGAGTACTTCAAACCATTTCATAATGAAACTAAATCTTTAAACCATGGTATGGGATTGGGATTGTATATCGTGTATTCTATTTTAGAGATACACGATATGAGATTAGACTACTCTTTTCAAGATAATCAAAATACATTTTCTATTGTATTCAAATAAAAAATACCGCTACTCCTGTAACTCTATATCTAAAGCTGTTCTACCATCAACGATAAGAGAATCAATATCTGTGAATATTTTATTTGATCCATCTAAAATAGAATCAAACTCTTCTATATCTTGTGCCAAACCATTAAACGAACTTACTGTTTTAAGTGCGACGATTAAATTGTTCCCTTTTTGAATAGAGTTCTCTAAAAGTTTAAGATTTTTTTCTATTTTATTGATATTATTTGCCATCTTAATCGCTTTTTTATTACTGTATGCTTGCATTCTTTTTTTGAGCTTAGGGTCATTTTCAATCTTATCAAGATTATCTTCTAATCCATCTAAAAAGTTTTCAGTATTTTCTTGATAGGCATCAAATGTCTCTCTTAATGTTTTGATTTCTCGTTCTGCATCACTCCATTTTGTGACAAATACTTTCGTTTTATCATTTTTAAATACATATTGTACAGCTTTTGCTTCTGTTTGAGCATCAAGTGCATCCTTATAAACATCTTTTACTGTTTCTTTTTGTTTTGAAAAATCTTCTATAGCATTTTTAAATTGGACTACATATTTCGGAGAATCTTTATAGATAAAATTTTCCTCTATGTACGGCCACGCAAAAAAGTATCCCAAAATAATAACTATGAGCAATTGAAAGGTAGAGATGCCTGATTTTAAATTTGTTTTTTTCATTTGTGTATCCTTTATAATCTATTCGTTAAGTTTGTACCAAATGATTCTTCTATATAAGGAGAAATTTGCCACTCATTTTTAAACTCTTTGTATTGTTTTACAAATTTTGTAATATCTTGAGTATCTTCAAAAAATGCTCTTATCATAATATTTTTAGGAGTATGTTCCATATCTATGAACTCTATGACTTGTGTACGATACCCCATAATCTCCAATACATTGGCACGCAAACTATCTGTAATAAGTGAAGAGAGTTTTTCTTTTATGATTCCATATTTCATCATCGGAACCATTTTATTATTTTGTATCTTTTTAAGAAGTTCATGCTGACAACAAGGTACTGCCAATATAACTTTTGCACCCCAATCAACAGCACGAGAAAGTGCATCATCAGTTGCCGTATTACAAGCGTGTAAAGAGATAACCATATCTATTTCACCCAGTTGATTAAAACCTTTTATGTCACCTTGTTCAAATCGTAAATCATCGAAGTTTAATTTTTTTGCTAAATTAGAACAAAATGTAATCACATTTTCTTTTAAGTCTAAACCAACAATCTCTACATTGTAACCCATTTTTAAGACAAGATAATCATATAATGCAAATGTAAGATATGCTTTTCCACAGCCAAAATCTATGATTCGTACAGTTTTGTTTTTATCTAAATAAGGAATACAGTCAGATACTAACTCTAAATAACGATTGATCTGTTTAAATTTATCATATTTAGAATTTATCACTTTCCCTTGTGCTGTCATGATTCCTAATTCTATTAAAAATGGTGTAGGTTCACCCTCAGATATGATATACTTTTTCTTTTTATTATGAGATATAGCTTCAAACTTTCTAGTAGCTGCTTTTTTATTTATCTTTATCTCACCTTTTTTGTTTACTAATATATGATAATCAGCTTCAACAGTGTTTATTAGTACTTGTTTCGAGTAGGATTCAATCAATTGTTTCATTTCGTTTATCGTATTATCACTATTCAAATTTTTATGTTCTACATTCTTATCATAAAAGTATTCAAACTGATATTTTTCTTCATTTTGTATGATTACTTTTTTGATTGTTACCTTGTTAAAAGTTTTTTCAGATTTGTTTCGTACTCCAGAAAATGTTGCGTTTATTATCGTTTCTTCATTGACTATTTTTTTCATTAGTTCGCTTATATTTTGCATACTATCTAAAACTCCATTGTAAAATTTATTAATCGTATCATAGCAAAAGAGTTCTCAGAAGCGAATAAATAACCAACTCTCCTTAAAAAGAATAATGATATAATTTGAATAGAAACATCATTCATAATCTTTTATTGAGAACTATTTTAACAAAAGAAAAGAGATGTAGTAGATTAAAAATGAAAGGACAAAAATGAAATTTGCAGACCCAACAAACGATATGGCATTTAAAAAGATATTTGGTGATGAAAATAAAACAGAAGTTTTGATTTCATTTTTAAACTCTATACTGGACTTTAAAAACAATAAACTTATAAAATCTGTAACCATAGCAAACCCATATCAAATACCACAAATAAAAGATTTAAAAAATACAATAGTAGATGTAAAAGATATCAACCAAGATGATGAAGAGTTTATCGTAGAGATGCAAGTAGAAAAAGATAAAAACTTTGCAAAAAGAAGTTTGTATTATACTTCTAAATCATATATAAACCAAATAGAAAAAGGTGAAGAGTATTATAAACTAAAAAAAGTATACTTTATAGGGATACTCGACTTTGCTATATTTGATACACCTGATTATATATCAAGACATCTTATCGTCGATGAAAAAACTCTCAAACAAGAGCTAAAAGACTTTGAATTTAGTTTTATAGAATTGAAAAAATTTAAACTCAATCTTGAGGAATGTGATACTCTCGCAAAGAAATGGATATATTTTATTCAAAATGCAGATAACTTTGAAGTGATACCACAAGAATATGAAGATATAAAAGAGTTCAAAGAAGCATTTTCAATAGCGACCCAATATAATTGGACCCAAAAAGAATTAGAGATATATGATTATGTTAGTGTGCAAAATGGGAAACGAATAAGTGAATTATTGACTGCTAAAGAGGATGGTATAGAGTTGGGGATTGAACAAGGTGAAAAAAATGCTAAGATTGAGGTAGTAAAAGTGTCATTAAAGAATGGATTGGATATTGATACTATAGCGTTGATTACAGGTTTAGATATAAGTGAGATAGAAAGATTACAATTGATGGACTCTCTATAAGAGATTAGAACTATTTTGTGAAAATCACAGTTTCCATCAATCAAACTCTTTATACACACTAGCAAAGAGTTTATTGCTAGTGAGATTACAGTTTAGACTAATGATTTTTGTGTATTTTACCACTTTACCTCAAACTTTTTTCGTAGATAGACAGCAAATGCATTTAAAGAGATAAGGACACTTAAGAGTACCAAAATACCTGCCGCTGTTCTTTCGATATAGGCTCGTTCTGGCATACCAGCCCATGTAAATATTTGTGCAGGCATTACAGTCGAAGCTTCTAAAATTGTCCCTGGACTATCAGGTATAAAAGCAATCATCCCCACAATAATCAAAGGTGCAGTCTCCCCCATAGCTTGAGCCAATCCAATAATACTTCCTGTCATAATTCCAGGGAAAGCCAACGGTAATACATGATCTTTTACCACTTGTACTTTAGTCAGACCCAAACCATATCCAGCTTGTCGAATACTCGCAGGTACACTTCGTAAAGCAGCACGAGAACTTACCACGATAATAGGTAATGTCATCAAAGCAAGTGTCAATCCACCTACTAATGCAGAACTTCGAGGCATTCCAAAAAGATTGATAAATATAGCTAGCCCTAAAAGTCCAAACAATATAGAGGGAATTGCCGCAAGATTATTGATATTTACCTCTAAAAACTCACTCCATCTGTTTTGTTCACTAAACTCTTCAAGATATACAGCTGTTGCAACACCTACAGGAAAAGCAACAATCATAGCAACAAAAAGAGTCATAATAGTCCCTATCATAGCTGATAATATACCTGAATATTCAGGTGTTTTACTATCTCCATGGGTAAAGAAAATATCATTAAATCTCTTTTCTAATCGATTATTTTCTACAAGTTCTTCAATAGTTTTGAGATCTTTTCTTTTAATTTTATAATAATACTCTTTCATATACATATCAACTTGATCATCTGCAAGCATCCAGATAAGTTTTGTTGTACCCATCAAACTCGGATCATTTTGCATCTGCATTGGAATCTCTCGAAGTGATGCACGACTTACAATATTAAGATATTTTCTCTCTACTGCTTTTCTATAACTTTTTGCACTCTTTTCATTGTATGATACTTCTACTTGCACGTATGTTTGTTGAATAGCAGTACTTCCTTTTATCACCATATCACTTAAAAATATTGTTAAAAAGAGTAAAGATATAATTAAAGAACTGATCGTAAAATATTTAAATATCTTTGCTTTTGTATGTCTTTTTTTGAGACTTGGATCATAAAAGATATTATCTTTTTTTGAAATTTTTTGAAATTTTTTATTTTTTTCCATTATAAACTACTCATTTTATATTTTTCTTTAAATCTCTGAATCATTCTTACTGAAACAATATTTAATATTAAAGTCACTACAAATAGTGCCAAACCTAAAGCAAATGCACTGAGTGTTGCTGGTGAATTAAAAGCTTGATCTCCTACTAAACTATCTACAATTCTTACAGTTACAGTAGTCATATCTTCCAAAATATTCCACGATAAGTTTGGTCGTAAACCAGCTGCCATCACAACAATCATAGTTTCACCTAATGCTTTTGAGATACCTAATAATGAAGCCGAGATGATTCCAGGAAGTGCAGATGGTAAAACAATATCTTTTATTGTTTCTGCTTTTGTCATTCCTAAAGCTAAAGAACCTTTTCGTAAACTATCAGGCACTGCTGAAATAACATCATCACTCAAAGAAGATATAACAGGAATAATCATAATACCCATAACCACACCAGAAGCTAAAGCACTATTAAAAGATGCATCTATCCCTAAGTTGTTACATACATTTACTATAAATGGAGCTACTGTAATAGCTGCAAAAAAACCATATACAACTGTAGGTATTCCTGCTAAAATTTCTAATAATGGTTTGAGGTATGTTCGTTGATTTGAAGAGGCATATTCACTCATAAATATAGCACTCCCCAAACCAATTGGTAATGCTACACTCATCGCAATAAGTGTGATCATAAATGTTCCTGCAAATATAGGTAATGCACCAAATTTACTGTCTACAGTTCCTGGAGACCATTCAGTCCCTGTGAAAAAATAGAAAAAACTCTTTAACTTAAAAAACTCTATTGCTTCAAATAGTATAGAAAATAAAATACCAAATGTTGTTAAAATAGAGATTGTGGCTGCTGCAATGAGAAAATATCTGATTATTTTCTCTTGCAATTCAACACTTTTGTTTTTACCCTGAAAAGTTGACAAAGGGATCCTTTAAAATTTATTTAAAAGAATTTTATAATGTATTGGTTACAAGTTGATTACGAGGGGCGAAAGAATCTAGTCTAAATAGATTCTTCAACTTCTGTTTTAATACGAAGCATAGTCATATAAGGGAGTTTTCCTGGTAATCGAATAGGATTCACATTACCACTGTGTACTGACTCTAACTCTTTTTCACTTTCTGTTATTATTTTTTTAAATGTTATATAGTATTTCCCATCTTCTTTTTTAAAAATAGTTCCGTATTCATTGTCACACTCTTCAATTTGTGAATCTAGTGGTGCAAATACTTCTATATCTATTCCATCATTTGGATATACTTTATATTTACACAAAAAGTACTCTTCATTTTCCAAAACAAATCCTGTCACTTCATAACTTCCTGCACTCAAAGCATAGTCATAGTTTTGAGTATCATTTTTATCAAATGGTTTATGGATAAGATATGCATCTGTAAATCCACGATTTTTGGTAGTATTAAGTTCATCTTGATATCTTTGAGCTTCAAACTGATCATTTTGACTATCTCTCAATGCCATACTATACGCATACGCAGTAACAGCTGCATAATACGGTGACTTTGTACGACCCTCAATTTTAATACTATCAACAGCACCACTTTTTACTATCTCATCTACATGACTCGCAAGATTCATGTCTTTCGCATTGAAAATATAGGTCCCTACACCCTCTTCCTCTTCAAGTCGAAAAAGTGTCCCATGATCATCATTACCAGCATACAAAGTATATTCAAATCTACAGTCATTTGCACAGCTTCCTCTATTTGGTACTCTTCCCATTTGGACAGCACTCACCAAACATCTTCCACTATATGCAAAACACATAGACCCATGGACAAATATCTCTATCTCCAAATCTGGAAGCTCTTTTTTGATCATCTGTACATCTTTTAGACTAATCTCACGAGCAGCGATAATTCGACGTACTCCCATATCATAATAGACTTTTGCATCCAAATAGTTCATCACATTGGCTTGTGTTGAAAGATGAATAGCGATACCAGGAGCTAACTCATGACATAGTGCCACAACCCCTGGAGTTGCTACGATAAGTGCATCTGGCTCTAAAGTTGCAATATTTGCAATATGTTTTTTCAAAAGTTCTATTTGAGAATTAAAAGGAAATCCATTGATAGTTACATATACTTTCTTACCTAAAAAGTGAGCATAGTCTATTCCTTCTTTAAAAGTTTCCATAGTAAACTCTTTCCCACTTCGTATTCGTAAACTAAAGTGACTTACTCCTCCATAAACAGCATCAGCACCATATGCAAATGCTATTTTTAATTTTTCTAAATTACCTGCGGGGGATAATAGTTCAATTTTTTTCATTTTTACTCCAAATTAGTTCAATTTTTTTCATTTTGCCTTTATTGAGCTTAAAAAGGATTGACAAATTATGTGTAATCTTTATCTCGTAGCTCCCTGTGGCAAAGTAATTTTAAATTCTGCACCTTTATAATTTTGTCCATCATAAGTATACTCAATATTAGAAGCTTTAATTTTACCTGCCATTCCATCAACAATCATATTATAAGTCATATGAAGTCCAATACCAGTACCTTGTGATTTGTGTTTGGTTGTAAAATATGGCTCAAATATTCGAGGTAATACATCAGGAGCTATACCCCCCGCATTATCACGAAATACAATCACCACACTATCACTCTCTTTTATAACAGAGATAAAAAGAAATCTTTTATCTTCCTCTTTATCTAATAATGCATCTTTTGCATTATTAAAAATATTGATAAAACACTGGGATAGTTCATTTGCGTATCCATTTATAAATATATTTTTGTTAATATCTTTGATCACTTTCATATGATATGTTTTTATAGAGCTATGTACCAATTGCAAAAATATATCAATATTTTCCTCTAAATTAAAATTGACTTTTTGAGTATCACCTTTTATAAAGTCTTTAAAATCATCTATAGTTTTTGAGAGATACTGAGCATTTTCATCTATTGCAATACAATTTTTTTCAAATTGTTCATCACTTAAAACAGCATATTGTTTTTGCATCAACATACCAGAGGCACTTGTAGATATGATAGAGAGTGGTTGTCTCCATTGATGTGCAATATTTCCTATCATCTCTCCCATTGAAGCGAGCTTTGACTGCTCATAAATAAGTTTGTCTTTTTGTAACTGATCAGTAATATTTTGTAAAGTAATCACGATCTCTTTATTGGTATTCAATTCTGTACCATTTATAATAAAAGAGTATATAGAATTTTCAAATTCAAGACTTACAGTATGAATCATATCTTGTGTTTTAACCAAATAATTATACCAAAAATCATTTTCTATTTTTGTATCTGCAAAAAATGGATTTTTGTCAAAATCTACAAAATAATCTTCTATTGTAATTTTATTTGTCAAAAGCTCATCTTGATTGGGAAAATTAAAGAAATGATAAAATTGTTTATTGGCATTCTTAATTTTTCCATTTTCAATGACAAAAATAATACTAGGATTTACATCTAATATTTTTTTGATATATGCTTTTTCATTGACAAGTTCTTCTGTTCGTAATGTCACTTTTTCATCCAATGTTTGATTTGCAGTATTTAATGTTTGTGTAAATTTATACACAATAAAAAGTAAAATAGAAAATACAACAAATGTGATCAAAGTGAGTAAATAAAATGTCTTATTTGCCATCGCCAAATCTTCATCCATCGAATAGGTTGTGGAGAGTAAAGCTCTTATATTTCCAACTTTTTCATGAAAGCCATTTGTAGGACCATATAATGAGATTAATCCAGGGGGAGCAATAGCTGGATCTGAATGACATTTCATACATCTTTTACTTGTTCGTTTTGTTGGTAGTACATAATAAAGAGTTGTCTCGGTATCTGTGGAGATAATTTTTGTATATTCTGTGATCTCATTTTTATTGAATTTTTCTAATAGAAGAGATTCTTCTTTTGTAGATTGATTTAAGGGATTTCTAGCATTATCACTCGCAAATCGAATCAAAACAGGTTTTTCTCCAAGTTCTACTTTGAGTTCATTATACAAGTTATTTACACTTCTTGCTGTAAAGGTAGAGGATAATAGAGCAGGATGAAAATAATTTTTATCTATCGCTTCTTCTTTTTGAAGTCGATACACTTCCTCTTTTTGTACTAATCCAACATAATTGCGTAAAGCTTTATATTGTAAAAGTAATTCATTTATTTTACTTTTTGCATTATTTACAGCATTATCTTGAGTTTGTTCATAATAAAGTGCGGTCAAAATAGCAAATAATACAAGCGAAATCATAAGAATATTGTTAAATTTTAATTTATCCAACTGGTCATCCTTTTTATAAAAAAATAAAAGTACATTATATAAGTTTACAGCTAAGTTATGAGTTAATTGTAAAAAAAACCAGCGTAATATTCTTGGAAAATCATACTATAAAACTTATTTCGATATAATATAAAAAATTATTAGGAATTACAATGAAATTATTATTGGTATTATTATGTGCTGCATCACTCTATGCTTTTGACTTCTCCTCTGCAATCAAATCTGTAGATAAAGAAAAAGCAGTAGATTCGGTAAAAGTTGATGAAGTAAAAAAAGCATATGATAAAGGTGCAGATGTAACAGCTGAAGATATTCAAAAAAGTGTTGATATGGAAAAGGCAAAAGATTCTATTGATACTGAAAAACTTACAAAAAGTTTATTTGATTAGTAGAATTCAATTAAAAAAAGAGTAACTTTAAATATGGTAAAAATCAAGTAAAATGATGATTTTCAAACTATGAAAAAAATATATAATATATTTTTAATTATAACCATTTTTTCTGTTATTGGTATTATATATATTCAGTATGATACCAATAAATTTTATAACAATCCTATCTCAGATGACATAACTCTTAAAATAGAGAAACAAGTACGACAAATCCGACAAAAAATATATGAAGTATATGGAGAAAAGGTAAATTTTCCAATTAAAATATCAGACAAACTCCCTAACAATCTCTACGGAATGGCTACAATTAATGAAAGAAAACAAATTATCATCTACTTAAATAAAAAACGCTTTAAAGAGAGTCAAAGATATATGGCAAGTGTTATTAGTCATGAATATGCTCATGCCATGATGTTTTATTTTGGTAATTTAACGCAAGTAAATGGCGGTCATACAAAACAATGGCAACAAATTTGTTATAATATTGGGGGTACTACTTGTGAACGTTTTGTAGATAGACATGATATATTAATTGATAAAGTGAGATTTTAAACATCCAAAACTTGTATTTTTCATTACTTTAAGTAAATTCAAGTAAAATCTCTTTATGAATTTAGATAACATAAGAGAAGAAAGAGCAAAATGGCTTACTTGGAAAAATATTATTCCAATGAGAGACGCTCTCAAAAACATACAAACGATAAATACTGATAATTTACATATATCCTATGATGATTGGTTGACGGCTGGTGATCTATCTGATATTACTAATGAAGAACTCACTCTATTGGAAACCAGTGCTAAAGCTTTGATACCTTGGCGAAAAGGTCCTTTTTCTTTATGTGGATTGGATATAGATAGTGAATGGCAAAGTAATTTAAAATATAATCTTCTACAAAAACATTTTAATATAGAAAATAAAATAGTTGCTGATGTAGGATGTAACAATGGTTATTATATGTTTAGAATGCTTAAACAAAATCCAAAAATGCTCGTTGGTTTTGATCCATCTGCTATTTTTAAAACACAGTTCGATATGGTAAATCATTTTGTTCAAAGCGATATAAAATATGAGCTTTTAGGTGTTGAACACTTAGAATTTTATGAGCATAAATTTGATATGATTTTTATGTTAGGTGTTTTATACCATAGAAGCGATCCTATAGCATCACTAAAATCATTAAATCGAGCTTTAAATAAAAATGGTGAAATTATTGTAGATAGCTTTATCATCGATGGTGAAGAAGAGGTAGCACTCTGTCCAGAATCCAGATATGCCATGATACCAAATGTCTATTTTCTCCCAACTGTAAACTGTTTTAAAAATTGGCTTAAACGTGCTGGATTTATCGATATAGAACTTATAGAGATCACTACAACAGATGATAAAGAACAACGTGTTACACCTTGGACTTTTGGCATGAGTTTAGATGATTTTAGAGATCCAAATGATCCTACTAAAACTATCGAGGGTTACCCTGCTCCCAAACGTGCATATCTAAAAGCTAGAAAAAAATAGATGTCAAATATACAATATGATTTGGTAGTTGTAGGCTCAGGTGCTGCTGGATTAGCTGGAGCAATTAAAGCTGGACGTCAAGGTAAAAAAGTTTTACTTTTAGAAAAACTCTCACAAATTGCTACAAAACTCAAAGCAACAGGTGGAGGAAGATGTAATCTTAGCAATACTTTAGACAACACTACATTTATGCAATCATTTGGCAAAAATGGTCGATTTATGACTACTGCTTTAAATAAAATGGATCATAATGATTTAAGAGATTTTTTTACGAGTTTAAACTTAGAAACTCATATACCTGATGGTTTTCGGATATTTCCAGTCACACATAGCTCAACTACTGTTATTAATGCTTTACAAAAAGAACTAAAAAAATTAAATATTGATATTTTTTGTGAACAAAAAGTAGAAGATATTATAATAGAAGAGAATAGAGTTATATCAATTAAAACACAAAACAATTTATATATGACCAAAAATATACTTTTAGCCACAGGAGGAATGGGCTATCCAAAAATGGGAGCAACTGGGGATGGATTTAAAATTGTAGAAAAATTAGGTCATACAGTAACTCAATTATATCCAGCTATGATGCCATTGAATACACTTGAGACTTGGCAAGGCAACTGCAAAGCCGATACAATCTCAAAAGTAACTATAAAGGTAAATATACCCAACAATAATAAACTTAAAAAACTCACTGCTATTGGTGATCTTATCTTTACTTCGACAGGATTAAGAGGTCCTGTGATTTTAGATTTTGCAAGAGAAATTACACCATTCTTGGATAAATATAAGGAAGTTCCTATTTTAGTTAATTTGACACATGGGATGAATGAAGATGAGATCATCAAAAAGATAAAAGAAAAAAATGCACAAACACCCAATATACTTTTAATAGATATTTTATCTTCTATTATTCCAAAATCTCTCGCTATTGAATTTTGTAAAACTTGTAATATAAAAGAAACCTCAAACTATAAATCGCTCAAGGGTGAATCAAAAAACAAATTGATAAAACTATTAGCGTGGACACCTTTTACTATTTCAGGACATGATGGATTTAATAAAGCGATGATTACACGAGGTGGAATAAGTTTAAAAGAGATAGACCCAACTACAATGCAGAGTAAAATTGTCAAAGGTTTGTATTTTGCTGGAGAAATTGTAGATATAGATGGTCCTTGCGGTGGATACAATCTTCAATGGGCATTTGCTAGTGGGTATTTAGCTGGAGAACTTTTATAAAGCTTATAATATAACTATGCAATATTTAACTTTTTTATTCCTAAAATTTTCTTAAATTATTATAATAAATCTTAATAATAAGATTGAAAAATTTGTGTCATTTATTCTCACTTTTAAGATTTTCTCTTTCATTTAAGATATATAACTAAATTTTTTAATACTCCTTTAACTCAAATTGTGAGAAACTCCTACATATACTAAAAAAACAACGGAGAGAAAATGAAAGCATCTGATTTATTTATAAAAGCACTAGAAAACGAAGGGGTAGAATACATATTTGGTATTCCAGGGGAAGAAAACTTAGACTTTTTAGAATCTTTAAGAGAATCACCAATTGAATTAATTTTAACACGACACGAACAAGGTGCAGGTTTTATGGCTGCTACATATGGTAGACTTACTGGTAAAGTTGGAGTTTGTATCTCTACTCTAGGACCTGGTGCTACAAATTTTGCTACATCTGCAGCATACGCACAATTAGGTGGTATGCCAATGTTAATGATCACAGGTCAAAAACCAATTAAAAAGTCAAAACAAGGTAGATTTCAAATTATTGATATCGTAGGTATGATGAAACCTATGACAAAATATGCAAAACAAGTTGTAAATGGAAATAATATTCCATCTATGGTAAGAGAAGCATTTAAAATAGCTACAACTGAAAGACCAGGTGCTGTTCATATTGAGCTTCCTGAAGATATTGCTGAAGAAGAAGTTGAACATAATATTTATCCAGTAAGAGATTTTATTTATCCAACAGCATCTACAGAAGCTGTTTCTAATGCTGTTACTATGATTGAAAAAGCAAAAAGACCACTATTATTGATTGGTGCTGCTGCAAATAGAGGTGAAATTTCTGAAGCATTAACAAACTTTGTAGATAAAATGGGTATCCCATTTTTTGCTACTCAAATGGGTAAAGGTGTTGTTGATGAAAATCATGAATTATGTTTATCAACAGCTGCATTATCTCAAAATGACTTTTTGCATTGTGCAATTGAAAGAGCAGATTTAATTATCAATGTTGGTCATGATGTTATTGAAAAACCACCATTTTTTATGGAAAATACTCCCGATGCAACAAAAGTTATCCACTTAAATTTTTTCCCATCAGAAGTAGATGATACATACTTCCCACAGTTAGATGTTGTAGGTGATATTGCAAGAAGTGTTGATGCACTAACATTAGCTTTAACTGCTCAAGAACACTGGGATTTTGATTATTACAAAAGATTAGCTGTTGAGATAAGAACTCGACTCAGTAAATATTTTGGTGATGAAAGATTTCCAATTTTACCACAAAAAGCGGTAAGAACTATTAGACAAACTTTAGCTGCTGAAGATATCGTAACACTTGATAATGGTGTATACAAAATTTGGTTTGCTAGAAACTATAGATGTGCAAAACCAAATACATTATTATTAGATAATGCTCTTGCTACTATGGGTGCTGGACTACCATCTGGTATGGCGGCTAAAATGGTTAAACCAAATTCTAAAGTTGTATCTGTTTGTGGTGATGGTGGATTTATGATGAACTCACAAGAGATGGAAACAGCTGTTAGACTAGGTCTTGACTTAACTGTTATTATCTTAAATGATAACTCTTACGGTATGATTAAATGGAAACAAGCTGGTATGGGATTTAAAAACTATGGACTTGATCTTGAAAATCCTGATTTTGTTAAATATGCTGAATCGTATGGAGCAAAAGGTTATAGACCAACTTCTTGTGAAGATTTTGCTGAAACTTTAGAGAAATGTGTAAATAGTAAAGGTGTTCATCTTATTGATTTAGCTGTTGATTACTCTTTAAATCATTCAATTTTAAATGATTTATTAGCAAATAAACAATGTATGCTATAATATACAAAGAACAATAATAAAATAAACAAAGGAAAAAAATGAGTACAATAGAAGTTACATCACCGTTTGACAACAAAGTAGTAGGAACCGTTCCATTTTCAAGTGTAGAAGAGGTAATAGCAGCTGTAGATTTAGCACATACAACTTTTCATGACCATAAAAATGCACTTCCAAAGTACAAAAGAATTGAAATTTTAGAAAAAGTAGTAGAGATTATGTCTTCACAAATAGAAGAGTTAACTCTTCTTTGTGCTTCTGAGGGTGGGAAGCCTTATATGGATTCTAAAGTTGAAATTCAAAGAGCTATTAACGGTGTAAAACTTTCTATTGAAGCTCTCAGCTCTTTTGAGGGTGCAGAAGTGGCTATGGGTCATACTGCATCAAGTGCAAATAGAATGGCATATACATTTAAAGAACCTATTGGTGTAGTTGCTGCAGTTTCTGCATTTAATCATCCTTTTAATTTAGCTATTCACCAAGTTATTCCTGCTATTGCTGTAGGATGTTCAGTTGTAATTAAACCAGCAACACAAACACCAATGTCAGCATTAAAACTTATCGAGATTTTAGATGAAGCTGGACTTCCAAAAGGTTGGGCACAAGCTGTAGTTTGTGGTAGAGAAGCTGGTGAGTTACTTGTAACTTCTCCAAAAGTGAACTTTTTTACATTTATTGGTTCTGGTTCTGTTGGTTGGTACTTGAACTCTAAAGTAGCAAATGGTACGAGAGTAGCATTAGAGCATGGTGGAGTTGCACCTGTTATTGTTGAAGCGGATGCTGATATTGATGCGATGATCCCAGACTTAGGAAAAGGTGGTTTTTACCATGCTGGTCAAGTGTGTGTATCTGTTCAAAGAATCTATGTACACGAATCAATTGTAGATGAAGTAGCTACTAAATTAACAGCTTATGCTTCTAACTTAATTGTTGGTGATCAAATGGATCCTAAAACTGAAGTTGGACCATTAATCAATAATAATGAAGTAAACAGAGTTGAAGAGTGGGTAAATGAAGCTGTAACAAAAGGTGGAAAAATCTTAACAGGTGGAAAAAGAATCTCTGCATCTTGTTATGAACCGACAGTTATTTTAAATCCTGCTGATGATGCTATTATCTCTCAAAAAGAGATCTTTGGACCTGTTGTATGTATCTATACATACTCTGATATTGAAGATGCTTTTGATAGAGCAAATGCACTAGAAGTATCTTTTCAAGCTGCTGTATTTACTAAAAATATTGATACTGCTTTAAAAGCTGTAAAAAGATTAAGTGGAACAGCTGTTATGGTAAATGATCATACAGCATTTAGAGTAGACTGGATGCCATTTGGAGGAGCGAATGCTTCTGGACTTGGTATGGGTGGTATTCATCATTCTATGGTAGAGATGAGCAAAGAAAAACTAATGGTAATTAAATCACCAGTTTTATAATCTTTTTTCTCCAAAAAATTTAAAAGTCAAGATAGCAATATCTTGGCTTTTTTTGTATCTAAAATACTATTTATACGATACAATACACAATGAAAAAAAATGAACTTCTCACAAAAGATATAAATACTCTTATCAAACAAATAGCCATTCCGTCAAGTATAGGGATGTTTTTTAATACCATGTACAATGTAGTTGATACATTTTATGTAGGGATGATATCCACAGTAGCTATCACCGCACTCTCTTATAGTTTTATGGTTTTTTTTATGATACTTTCCATTAGTTTTGGACTCTCTTCAGCAATTACTGCTCATGTAGGAAATAGTTTAGGCAAACACAAACATCTACTTTCAAAAATATTTGTAAGTAATGGACTGAGTTTTATATTTATTATCTCCAGCATACTATGTACTCTAGGATTTATCTTTTTACCTCAAATCTTCTCCTTGATGGGTGCAAAAGATGAAGCACTCTTTTTATCTTTAGAATATACAAATGTAATTTTGATAGGTGTCGTTCCTATGCTTTTAGGACTAGGTGCCAATGCTGCCCTTATCGCAAAAGGAGATACAAAAAGTTATCGAAATTCACTTATCGTAGGTTTTATACTAAATCTACTGTTAGATCCATTATTTATCTATGGATTTGCTTTTATTCCTTCTTTTGGTTTTGCTGGGGTTGCGTATGCTACAGTATTTATTCAATTTATCACATTTTTTTATATCCTATACAAACTCTACAAAACAGAACTTTTAGCCATAAGTAAACCAAAAATGTTTTTGCCAGATATGAGAATATATAAAAAATTAGCCACTCAAGCGATCCCTATGAGTCTCAATATGTTTATGATGTCATTGGGTACAATGTTGATTATGTATTTTGTTTCTTTATATGGCTACAAAACAGTTGCAGCGTTTGGAATAGGCTATAGAGTAGAACAAATCATACTCTTACCTATGTTAGGACTCAATACAGCCGTGAGTGCAATAGTAGCCAATAACTATGGAGCTAAAAACTTTGATAGAATATCCGAAGTGATTCACAAAGCTTTACGTTATGGTTTTATTATGAGTTTTATAGGCGTTATTATTCTGGTACTTTTTGGAAAAAATATCATTATGTTATTTGATAAAGATTTAGAAGTTGTCCAAACAGCCTATCATTATGTCATCATAGAAAGTATAATATTTTTTGCATTTATCACTTTATTTATATCTAATTCTGTTTTACAAGGGATAAAACAACCATTTATTATCCCCTATGTCAGTATCTATAGACAACTTATCATGCCAGCTATATTACTTTTTATTTCTGTCAATTATTTTGATGTTTCTGTAGAAGTATTATGGATAGTTCTTGGTTTGATTATTTATAGTGCTGCTATTTGGTTATATTTGTATATGAAAAAGAAATTAGAAAATTTACAGATTAAAATATAGAGAGTATCTCTATATTTTAAAGTAAATTATTTTGAAATATTACTGTACCAAATACGGTATAAAAAAAACTAAAACAGTTAATGCAGAAGCTACTATCCCTGTATAAAACATAGATATTCCTGTCTTATCAGTATTCGCTTTCATATCAGCAAGAGTCTTATTATCTCTATAAGCTACACCAAATCCTCTAATAGACTGATATACTCCTAAAAATATAATAAGCCAAGTCACCCAAGTCGCTTGATCGTAACTAAAAGTGATGGCATGCAATAATTGCTCAGTTGAGTTCATATACTATTCTCCTGTATATAATTGTCTAGGTCTAGCAATTTTTGCTTTTTTATCTTCTTTGTACTCTAACCATTGTGCAATCCATCCAACAGTTCTACCAATAACAAACATTGGTGTAAACATAGAAGTAGGGATTTTTAAGGCTGTTAAAATTACACCAGAATAAAAGTCAATATTTGGATATAATTTTCGAGATACAAAATACTCATCGTTCAATGCAATATCTTCAATTTTACTTGCGATTTTCATTAGTTCTGAATCAAGTTTTAATTCATCTTTCAATTGATCTTGTAATCCTCTTAGTATTTTAGCTCGTGGATCGAAGTTTTTATATACTCTATGTCCAAATCCCATAAGTCTAAACGGATCATTTCTATCTTTTGCTTTTGCGATATATTTATCTACATTCTCAACAGATCCAATCATCTCCAACTGGTTAATGACTTGTTCATTTGCTCCACCATGTGCACTTCCCCATAAAGCAGAGATACCAGAACTAATAGCTACATAAGGATGTGCATTTGTAGAGGCTACATTTCTTACTGTTGTAGTAGAAGCATTTTGTTCATGATCAGCATGAAGTGAGAAAATAGCATCTAAAGCTTTAATTTCAACTGGAGAGATAGTATTTTCACCATCATTCCCAATTTTCATCACACCACCTGGATATGCTCTCATCATATACAAAAAGTTTTCTGTAAAACTTCTATTTACATCTGGATAAATAAATGGGATACCCATAGAGTGTCTATAAGAGAATGCAGCAATTGTAGGCATTTTTGCAATAATTCTTGCTGCCATCTCCAATGATTCTTCCTCATTTTTAAGCTCAATAGCATCACCATAAAAAACAGTAAGTGCAGCAACAGCAGAGTTCATAATAGCCATTGGGTGTCCTGAAATTGGGAATGAATTAAATAATCCTCTCATTCTTTCATGGATAAATGATCTATGTCGTAACTCAAGATCAAATGCTTTTGCTTCTTCAGGTGTTGGTAATCTTTTCTTTAATAGTAAGTAACAAACTTCAATATAAGAGTGATTTCCTACTAATTCTTCAATATCAATACCTCTATGTCTCAACTCTCCTTTATCCCCATCGATAAAAGTAATTGCAGATTTTGTACTTGCTGTTGAAGTATATCCTTGATCATATGTAAACATACCTGTTTGCGAATAAAAAGATGAAATATCTACGACACTAGGTCCTCGTGTACCATCTAAAATATCAAATTCGTACGATTTTTCTGTTCTGTTGTCTGTCATTGTGAAAGTATTTTTCATTGTAATCCTTGTAATAATTTTTATCTTGTTATAAAATAGAGATTCGAGCGTACTCTATCTCAATCTTTATGCTAAATTGTATTTTTTATAGCTTATTTTAATCTTAAATATAAATACTAATAAAAGTTATCTTTCCCTTTATTTAAGAACTTTGAGTGATGCCTACTTAGATTTTCTTCTATATTCTTTTAATTATACAATCGACAAACTTTTTATACTATTACTACTTGTAACAGTTTTTATTAAATTAACTCATTTAGTATTACAATAACTTATAAAAAACACTAAAGAGTTTTTACAACTCCCTAGTTACTTTTAAGCGTTACAAATCAAAATTAAAATAATACATTAAAAGTTAAATATGTATTTTGTTTCTCTTTGATTACATTTGTTCCTAATGCAGATGTGATTGCCATAGGTGTCCCTAGGTGTTGTCCACTTCCTGTATAATCATAATCAATATCTACATATCCTAGTCTAATATTTGCATATTTATTAATAGCTTTCGATACATACACTTCTGTTGCTGTTCCTCTTGTAGAAAGTTTATTGAGAGGATCATTTGGAGCATAAGTAAAACTAAACCAGTTTTGACTTCCCTTATTGTACTCAGCACCTACAGACCAATCATTTACAAAATTGTATCTTGCACCCAACCAAATAGCATGCCCTGATTTATCATCTGTATCATTTGCCGATGATGTTAAAAGACCAGTGGTTGGACTCCCACCCATAGTAGACATATCCATAGTTTTACCATTTGGTTTTGCTAAAGATCTTGCATAATGAACAAAAAAATCAAAATTGTTCAAATCACTTACTTCAAACATCAAACCACTTACATCAAAATCACCTACATTTATATCATTTGCACCAGAAACTCCACTCGAATCTGCATTAAAATCTTTTGCCATTACATGATATACTTGTACTAAATTATCACTGCCAATACCATCAAATGAAGTATCTACAAAAATACCCGTAACTTTTGTATCTTCGACTGTTGAAGTAGCAGAGCCATTGTTACTTGTATTTGATGGTGTCCCATAGGCAATTCTTGCAGATGTTGATTGTATCATTTTATTAAGGTTGGCTGTAAATACTATACCATCAGCAGCACCATCAAATGCGAGTGCATCATAAGTCCCTTTTCGGGTCATACCCTCTTTGATTTGGTAACTTGGTCCATCACTTGATGGCTGTCTTCCGAGTGTCATCGTTACTGGTATATATGACTTTGGATTCATTGACCAGTCTAAATAAGCTCTTTCTAAATAAATCGCACTAGAGTTATCAGGAGTTCTTCCTTGTCTTGAATCTATTGTCGCATAAGCACTTGTATCAGTATTGGAGTCTCCCCAGTTTTTATACGAAGATAATCTTCCTGTAAACTTCAAATTTTCATCAATTTTAGCTTTCATATTAATATTGAGTTTTGTTCTCCAAATAGTGTCTTCAACAGCTGGATTTGAACCATCAGCATACGTTGTATTTACACTATTAGCTTCTACTCTCATACCCAGACCTAGCTGTATTTTATCGGTTAAACTTTTTGTTTCTACAGTTTCTAAACGCTCATCTAGCTCTTCAAAATCTGATTCTAATGTATCTGTCATTTCCTTCTTTTGAAGAGAGTCTTTCTTTAAGTCATTAATAATTTGCTGTTGTGCCAAAACCATCTGTTCCAATTTTGCTATTCTTGCATCCAGATCCGAACCACATGCACTACTCGATAATATGGCTGCTGTTGCTATTGAAATTAGTATACTATTTTTTTTCATTTTCGCTATCCTTCTATTACATACCTGCAGCTTCTGGAGTATCAGAATCTGCAGCATGGCTTATTAAATATTTTTTTAATTCTGCTTTATCAGCATCACTTAACGTGTCTATTCCAAATTTTTTCATCTTTTTGGTCTTTTTAAATACCCTTTCCCATTGTGAAGAAGCTTTTGAAGAAGCACCTATTCCTAACTGTTTTGCAAGTGTTTTTCCATCTGTTGCAAATGAATTTATTGCAAAAAGCAACGATACAAATACGATTATTTTTTTCATCTTTTTCCTTTTAGTTGAGTTAAATTATTTCAAATTATCCTTACCATTGAATTCTTTTTGATTTGAATCATCGACAATGGTTTGTGCCATGCTTCTTGTCTCTAGTGCAATATTTTGTGCTATATGTGCAACATTGGCATTTTCTTGAGTTTGTTTATCAAGCTGTGAAACAGCATCATTTATTTGCTCTATTCCTTTCAATTGCTCTTGTGAAGCAGATTCAACATTGGTAATTAAATTGATTGTTTTTGATATATTTTCATTGAGTATTTCATATCCATTACTCATATCATCGGCAATTAATTTCCCATTATTTGCCTTATTTGTTGCATTTTGAACCAATGCTTTTATCTCATTTGCGGCTTCAGCACTTCTTGAGGCTAAGTTTCTTACCTCTTGTGCAACGACAGCAAAACCTTTTCCAGCCTCTCCCGCAGTTGCAGCTTCTACTGCTGCATTTAAAGATAAAATATTTGTTTGAAATGCAATTTGATCAATAACTGTTATCGACTCATTGATAGCTGTAACTTCAGTATTAATCTCATCCATAGCTGTAGTTGTTTTACTTGCCAGATCTTGACCAGTTTGCACTGATTTTGTTACCTCTTTTGCGTAAATAGACATATGATTTACATTGTGTGTATTCCCTCTAATATTTTCAGTTATCTCTTCCAAAGCACTTGAAGTTTCTTCGAGCTTCACTGCAGCACTTTTTGCATTGCTATTCAATACTGTTACATTACTAGTTAATTTTTCTGCTTCTGTTGAAAGAGTCAATCCATTTTGTTTATTTGTAACTAACATTTCAGATACAGTTTCACCTAGTTTATCAATACCTGCCATTAGATCTGATAATTCTCCAGAACATTTAAGTTTGGTTTGCACTCTATAATCATGCTGCTGATAAGTTTTCAATACTTCAAGAGAATGCTCTACTGTAGTTTGAAGATTTTGCATCATCTCATTAAGAACATTCATTAACTCTTGAAGTGTTTGATTATTTGATTTTGAATCTATTCGTTCACTTAATCTTCCATCACTTACTGCATTGACTATTTTGGATACTTCAATTAAAATTAATTTATCTTCCTCTAAAGAATTTTCTATTTGAGATATATTTTTATTGACCACTTTTGCCATATAACTTATCTCATTTTTATGATTATCATTGAGCAGGTCTACGGTTGTTGTTTCTTTATTTAAATATTTAAAAAATCCCAATAAACCTTTTTGAAATTGATTGACTGCATTTACAATCGAACTTGCAATAATACTTGAAAATATTATGAACATAAGTATTGCAAATAAAGAAGCAAAAATAGTAAGTAATTTAATATTATCTATCAAATCATAGATTGATTCTTTTTTATTATTGAGTTTTTTATCTGAAATTTTAGTTAAAAGTTCTAACTCTTTCTCCATTTTTGTACTTATAGCTTCTAATCCTATAATTTCATCTATACCATCATCTATATCGGTTTTAAAACTCAAATGCAAATTTGAGGCAATAGTATAAAAACTTTTATATCTTTGTTTTACGAGTACAATGATTTTTGTTAATTTTTGATCTTGAATTGTATATGAATAGTCTTGAATAAATTTAATATTTTTTAGTATTACCTCATTGTACTGTTTTGTTGTTTGAAAAGTTTTTTCATTGGCTTCTTCTGATATTGCAGCTACCATTACCAATCGATTCATTTCTAATATTGTTTGAACCGTTTCCATAACTCTATTTTGAACACGTAATTCTGTAATATCCATACTTTTCAAATCAACTTTTATTTTGCTGAGTGCAAAATAACTTATGAGTGCTCCCGCTGATAAATACATAATAGCAAATACAGTGATAATGGTAATTCTTCTTTTTATTGAAATATTATTAAACAAATTTAATCCTTTTAGATAGAGCTAGTATAATCATAATTATTACAAATGCTTATGTCTTTTTATATTTTAGTTTATTTTAATATATAAACAGCTTAAAAGATCATACAAACATTATATTATATATTAAAATGTGTAGTTATATTCTATTTTTTATTTCTAAATAAGAAATTATTACTGTAAAATTTTGCGAGTAGATGCTTTACTTCTAGTCAATAAATAAGATAATAAAGCACTAATTAACGATAAATAGAGTATTATTAAAATGAAATTAAAATTAACTCTATGCTAAATATTTTCTTTATGATATAAGTATTATAAAGTAAAATGTTTATGCATTATTCATTTAAAGCCTATCAAAAAGGGAAATAGTACAGATATATGGCACTAATAGATTTACAAAAAATAAATAAACAATATGATATAAAAATAATACTCAAAGATATAAACTTTAACCTACAAGAAAAACAAAGAGTTGCTATCATTGGTCAAAATGGTCAAGGTAAGTCTACTTTTATGAAAATCATTACAAAAGAGATAGAGCCAGATAGTGGTGAAATTGCTATTGATAAATCAATCAAAATTGAGATGTTAGACCAACAACCAAAATTTAAAACAGGACAAACGGTAAAAGATGCTATCGAAGAGCAACTCGTAGAACTCAAGCATGCACAAAGAGAGTATGATAAAATTTCAGAGTTGCTAGCAACAGATTATGAAAATGAAGAACTCATCAAACAACAGGCACATTATATGACCTATTTAGATCATCATAATGCTTGGGATCTTGATAATAAAATCCAAAGAATTTTACAAGAGTTTGATCTAAAAAGTTACGAGTTTAAAGATGTGACACTTCTCAGTGGTGGTGAGCAGCGTCGTGTAGGATTAGCTGGATTAATTTTGAAAAAACCTGATATATTACTTTTAGATGAGCCTACCAATCATCTTGATGTATATATGGTAGAGTTTTTAGAAACAATACTTTTAAAAGAAAACTTTACTTTACTTTTTATCTCACATGATAGGTATTTTTTAGATAATGTTGCTACAAATATAATTGAAATCGAAGATGGAACACTTACAAAATATAGAGGTGGCTACAAAGATTATCTTTTGCAAAAAGAACAAAACCTTTTGCATCTACAAAAAGAGCATGATAACTTAGTGAGTAAATTACGAGATGAAGCACATTGGATGCAACATGGTGTCACTGCTCGACGAAAAAGAAATGTATTACGAAAAGATAATTATTTTGCACTCAAAGAGCAGGTCAAAACAAATCCAGCCAAAATCAATAAGATGCGACTCGATATAGAGAGAGAACAAAAATCTTTTAATGATGGGGATACAAAAAACAAAAAGAAAATGCTTTTTGAACTAGACAATGTATATCTTACTTTAGGAAACAAACCGCTCATCAAAGACTTTACAGCAAGAATACTCCAAAAAGATACTATTGCAATTGTTGGTCCCAATGGAAGTGGAAAATCAACTATTTTAAAAGTATTTTTAGAAAGACTTCACATAGATAAAGGAAGTTTTAAAAAGGGTGAATTTAAAGTAGGATATTTTGATCAACATCGAGAGATGCTCGATGAAAACCAAACTATCATGCATCAGTTTTGTCCAGATGGTGGCGATAGAGTGGAACTCAATGATGGTAGAAATATGCACGTGTATGGATACTTAAAAAACTTTTTGTTTCCAAAAGAGTACCTCGATAAAAAAGTGGGTGTTTTAAGTGGCGGTGAAAAAAATAGGATAGCGTTAGCCCTCCTCTTTACGAAAAAGTTTGATGTACTTATTATGGATGAGCCTACAAATGATTTGGATATTCCTACTATTAATATTTTGGAAAAATATCTTATGAATTTTCAAGGGGCTTTGATATTTGTAAGTCATGATAGATATTTTGTCGATAAAATTGCTAAAAAACTCTATATATTCAAAGGTAATGGCTTACTCGAAGAGAGTTATCAAAAGTATACTGACTATTTAGAAGATGAAAAAGATGCTAAATTTGTAGAACAAGTTGAAAAAGAACAGTCAGAAAAAACAGTTAAGCCTGTAGAAATTATAGAAGAAGTGAAAGTAAAAGTAAAAACTAAACTTACATTTAATGATAAAAGAGACTATGAACTTTTACCTCAAGAGATTGAGTCTTTGGAGTTACAAATAGAATCGTTAAATGAGTGTATTATGAATCCAAAATGTTATGAAGAGAAAGGTTTAGTTGTAGTCAGTGAAGAGTTGGATGCTGCAAATAAAACATATGAAGAAAAAGTTGAAAGATTTTTAGAACTAGAAGAATTAGTGGAGAATTTAAAATAATGGAAATAATAGAAAATAACAAATTTGATTTTACAGAGGTAAGTGATGACTGTATAAAATGTGGAAAGTGTAAAACAAACTGTACAATTTTTAATATCAATCAAGATGAAACAACAAGTCCTAGAGGATTTATCGATCTTTTGGGTGCGTATAAAAGAGATGAATTAGAACTTGATGAAACAGCCAAAGAGATTTTTGAGAGTTGTTTTTTGTGTACAAACTGTGTGGAAGCATGTCCAAATGATTTACCAACTGATATGATAATCGAGCAAGTTCGTTCTGATATAGCGAAAAAATTTGGAATAGCATGGTACAAAAAAGCATTTTTTTATCTCCTTAGACATAGAAAGACTATGGATACTATGGCAAAACTTGGTTGGGTTTTTCAAACTTGTGGACTCAAAATCGAAGCAAAAAATCAAGGGGCAAAATCACGATTTGAGTTTCCAATTGAGATGATCAAAGATAGAACACTTCCTTATGCAGATAGAACATCTTTTTTAAACTCTTATCCTGAACAAATTAAATACTCAAAAAACAACTCTGTTACCCCTGAAAAAAAGAAACAAAAAGTGGCTATTTTTATAGGATGTATGGGAAATTATGCATACACAAATATAGGGAAAAGTTTATTAAAAATTTTAGAAAAACTAGAGATAGATGTAATGATACCAAAAAAACAATTGTGTTGTGGAGCCCCTGCTTATTTTACAGGTGATTTTGATACTGTTGATGATCTTTCTAAAAAAAATATCAAATATTTTGAAACATTTGCAGATGATGTAGATGCTATTATTATACCAGAAGCTACTTGTAGTGCTATGATCAATACTGATTGGGTTCATTATTTACATGACCAACCTGAATGGAAAGAGAGAGCGGCAAAACTAGCACCAAAAGTGGTGATGGCGACCAAATGGTTAGAAAAAAATACTGAACTTGCAGAACTTTTAGAATCAAACGGTAAAAAAATGAATGATATTGTTACTTACCATGATCCTTGTCATGCTAAAAAAATGCAAGGTGTATTTAAAGAACCTCGTGCGTTATTGGAAAAAAACTACCAAATAGACGAGATGAGTGATTCTAATGAATGTTGTGGATTTGGAGGGGTGACTATGCAAAGTGAAAAATATCATCTAGCAAAAGCAGTTGGGGTGAAAAAAGCAGCTATGATAAACAAAACAAAAGCAAATATAGTAAGTGCTGAATGTAGTGCTTGTCGTATGCAAATTACAGATAGTTTAGGAAGAACCGATACAAAAGTAGTATTTAAAAATCCGATCGAACTCATAGCAGATGCCCTTTAATGGAAACATGGAATAATATATACAGTAGTTTTGACCCTATTGCTTTTCATCTTCTTGGAGTAAGTGTACACTGGTATGGTATCATGTATGCTATTGCTCTTTTGAGTGCTATATCTGTGGCACATTGGATTATAAAAAAAGACAATTTGGATATAAGTAAAGATGCTTTAGATAGTTATGTTTGGTATGTAGAGATTGGTGTTGTTTTAGGTGCCCGACTTGGATATATTCTTTTTTATGATTTAAATACAATCTACTACCTCTCACACCCTTGGCAAATATTTAATCCATTTGGAACAGATGGTTCTTTTGTCGGAATATCAGGAATGAGTTATCATGGAGCTTTAGCTGGATTTATTATTGCATCTTTATTTTGGTGTAAAAAGAATAAAAAAAGTTTTTGGTTTATGACAGATATTGCAGCTTTAGCTGTACCCTTAGGATATACCTTTGGTCGAATCGGAAACTTTATCAATCAAGAACTCGTAGGACGTACTACAGATCTATCTTGGGGAATTTATGTAGATGGTATCTTAAGACACCCTTCTGCATTATATGAAGCTTTTTTGGAAGGTATTTTAATCTTTATTGTTTTGTATATTATAAGAACAAAAAAACAATTTGATGGACAGTTGGCACTTTTATATGTCATTTTATATTCTATTATGCGAATAATAGCAGAAATATTTAGACAACCAGATGTTCAATTAGGTTTTTTACTAGGAACAGACTGGCTTACAATGGGTATGACTATTTCAGGAATTTTTGCAGTACTTTGCTCTATTTTCTATCACTTTACATATAAAAAAAATATACATAAATTAAGCTAATGGGTCTTTTGCATATCCCATTTTAATCGCCTCATCTTCTATCTTATTTTTTAGAAGGTCGAGTCTCCATTTGTGTCTTGCAGCGAACTCCGCAATCTCTTGCTCTCTCTCTTCTTTACTACAAAAAATATATATTCTTTTTAAAAATAATCTTGGTATTTGAATTGCAATTAATTGAAAATAATTTTCTTTACAACTTCTTGAACAAAATGCTTTGCTCATAGCTATCTTTTTTTTACAAAAAGGGCAATGTGACATGTTTGTATTCTCCTCTATCTTTTCATTGGGACTAATTTATAAAAATTAGCATTGGTAACATCTTGCATATACTTTGGGTCAGTCTCATGGAGTGCTATAATTTGAATCTCTTGACCATATAACAACCATCCATTTTCATTGTCTTCTAGTACTCCTAATGAAAACATCTCTACAATCTCATCTTTTGACACTATTTGCTCTTCCATC
>Ga0193956_1000007_pt1 | contig 94042 bp, 74 predicted proteins | sample BB_7_MG_FD_140358 | JGI IMG/M metagenome (GOLD analysis project Ga0193956, IMG submission 140358) | Microbial mat bacterial communities from the Broadkill River, Lewes, Delaware, United States - BB_7_MG | ecosystem: Environmental > Aquatic > Freshwater > River > Microbial mats | place: USA...
AAAAAAAGATTCAGCATGGTTTAAAACTATGATTGATTCATCAAGTAAAAACTAAATAGGATAGAAAAGTATGGATCAAATTTTAAAGTTTATAAACAATTTAAATTCAGCACAAAGAGCAGTAATAATAGGGGGATTTTCTGTATTGTTTTTATTTTTGATTGGATTATTAATCTATTCAAATATAAAAGCACAAGATGAAGAGCTAAATTATACAATAGCAAGTAATTTAACAAAAGCACAAGTTATGCTAGCAAGTAATGAACTTGATGCCGCTACTATCCCTTATGCAATTGTAGGTTCTGGAAACAATTTAACACTCAAAACAAATAAAAATAATATAAATATTGCTAAAATAAAATTGGTTACGAGTGATGCTGCAACTACAAAACATACAGGATGGGAGCTTTTTGATAAAAGTTCTCTAGGAACAACAAATTTTGAAAATAAAGTCAAATATCTAAGAGCTTTAGAGGGAGAACTGGGTCGTTCTTTGGAATCTATCTCTGGAATATTATCAGCTTCTGTCAAAATAGCTATCCCTAAAGAGTCTGTATTTACAGAGAGAAAAACAGATCCAACAGCATCTGCTGTTTTAAACTTGAGAGAAGGAACTGCTTTGTCTCAAAGACAAATAGAAGGGATCAAAAACTTTGTAGCTTCTGCAATTCCAAAACTCAAACCAGAAAATATTAAACTTATCAATCAAAATGGTTCATTATTAGAGGACAATCTTGAAAGTATGGAAAGTATAAAGTATATAGAGCATGAAAAATATAAAGCAAAACTAGAGAGTGATTATGAAAACAAGATCAAAGATCTACTCTTACCTTTTTTGGGTGACCAAAGAGTTGTAGCAAAAGTTTCTGTCGATTTAGATTTTACAAAACAAGAGATAAGTCAAGAGATATACGAACCAGAGGGAACTATAAGAAGCCAACAAACTACAGAGGTAGCAGCACAGTCTGATTCTAAAGAGCCTAAAGTAGGTGGAATTCCTGGAGCTGAAGATAATATTGAAGATCCTGATAATCAAAATAATTTAAAAATAACAAAAACTTCTAAAGAGGAAGCAAAAAATGTTACAAATTATGAAATATCAAAAAAAGTAATTAATCAAAAAAATAATGCGTATGCAGGTATAGCTAAAATAACAGCAGCAGTTACATTTGATTCTGCTGTTTTGGATAAACAAGACAACAAGCAAGAGTTTTTAGAAAGTCTAAATTCTATCGTTGAAGATGCAGTGGGGTATCGTGAAAAAAGAGGCGATAGTGTTACAGTCAAATCTTTTAGATTTATAGGATTACAACCTTTTGGAGAAGCAGCAGTTGCTGTTGCATCAGAGGATGATGCAGCCTTAAATATGTTATCGACACAATCTATTCTAAAAGATTATGGTGAGTATATTCAATACCTTATAGCGATGATATTATTATTGATATTTTACAAAAAATTTATCTCTAACAATGATATTCAACTTGCAGGAGATGGAGAAAAATCAGGAATTACAGCGAATGGTGATTATGAAGAACTGTTCGATGAGTTTGATGTAAAATCAGAACAAAATAAACTGAAAGCGAAAGTGAAGAGTCAAATACTCAGTAATCTTGATGGGTTAACAGCAGAAGAATCTGCAAAATATGAGGTATTGATAGATCAAATGGAAAAAAGTATTAGCGATAATCCTGCTGATATTGCACAAATGATATTGATGTTATTAACTGAAGGCGATGAAAAATTCAAAAGTTAAACTAGCTAAAAAAGGGACAAATATATGGTAAAAGATACAACGAAAGCTGCTTTAGAAAATATGCCAATGTTAGATAAAATTGCACATTTTTGTGTACTTATTGGTGAAGAATCGACGGTTAAAATATTTCAGAGTTTACCTGCTGATATTGTAGAAGATTTGTCAGTTGCTATTACTCAAATAAAATCTATCGACAAAGAAAAATCTCTTGGAATCTTAGAAGAGTTTCATCTCTATATCCAGTCTAGTTCTTATATAAGTTCAGGTGGATTTGGATACGCAAAAGATATCTTGTACAAATCATTAGGGAAAGTGGAAGCGGACAAAGTACTCGCACGACTCGCACGACTCCAAGAAGCAAAACAATCATTTGCTTATCTTGAAAATATCGATCCAAAACAATTGGCAGATTTCATCAAAGATGAATCGCCACAAACTATTGCGGTTGTTTTGGCACATATGGATGCAGAAGATGCTTCAGCTGTACTCTCTAAACTAGATGATACCTTAAAAGTAAAGATATCTATGCAGATGGCAACTATCAAAGATGTTTCACCGAGTATTGTACAATCTATGTCAAAAGTTTTGGAGAAAAAACTAGAATCATTATTGGCTTCTATTGTTACCGTTGGTGGGGTGAAAACTGTAGCAGATATGCTCAATAAAATGGGTGGTAAATCTACTGAAATTCTTGAAAATATTCAAGGACTCGATCCTGCTTTGGCAGCAAAGATCAAAGAGAATATGTTTGTATTTGAAGATCTCTTGGCATTAGATAAAAATGACATTATGAAAGTATTGGGAAATGTAGAAACAGAAGATCTTACTATTGCTCTTAAAAATGCTACAGAAGAGGATATGGCTATCATTATGGGATCTATGTCACAAAGAGCAAGAGATAGATTTAGAGAAGAGTTTGAGATGTTGGGTCGTACAAAAATTAAAGATATTGAAGATGCCCAAAGAAAGATACTTGATGTTGCGATGAAACTACTTGAGAGTGGTGAAATAGAAAGAATAGAGGATGATTAGCGATGTATAGTAATAATGTAAACACAACTTCAAAAGTAATAAAAGCAAATACTGATGCGGTTCCTTTTGAGTTAGGTACATTTGTGACAAATGACCAAAATCAAAATGCAAATATGAAAAATGTAGCAGTACTCAATGACAAATCGATCAATGGAAATGTAGACCCAGTATTAGCAGAGATAAAAGTACTCCAAAAAAACTTGACTCAAATAGGGAAAAGAGTAGAGTCTATCGAAAAAGATGGTGTCAAAGGTCGAGATCTTGATCGTCAAGTGGTCAATGCTCTAAAAGATCTCAAACAATACTCTACTTTTTTTGAGCAAGCAGCATTTCAGATGGAAACAAAACTTGTCAAAACATCATTTTCTATTGCCAAAAAAATTATTGGGATAGAATTAGGTGAAAACTCTGCTTTGATCGCACAAGAGACCATAAAAGGGATGATGGACAAGATCAAAACATCTTCAAAAGTGACTATTCATCTCAACCCAAAAGATTATGTTGTACTCAAAGACAAGATAAAATTTGATAATTTTGTAACTGTACAAGAGGATCCAAATGTAACAGCAGGTGGTGTAGTAATCGCAAGTGATTTAGGTAATTTTGATGGCAATGTCGAATCAAAATTAGAGTCAATGCTACACTCTTTGGATGCGTTGATCTAAATAAAGTATAAGTAAAACTACTACACACTTACATATTTCTTCTTAAAATATACCAAATTAACATAAAAAATAAACTTTTTTATGTTATAATCAAAAAAATATGATTGTAGAGAATGAAATATGGAAATTACAACAAATGATTATAATGTACTCGTCGATACAGAAGCTGCTGTCGATGTGATATTGGGACATACCGATATCACAGTCAAAGAGTTTTTGGATTTTTCGGAGGGTGATATCATCGCTTTGAACAAAGAAGCTGGTGGTGGTGGAGATATATTTGTAAACTCTAGGGTCATTGGTACAGGTGATATTATTGTTATTGATGAAAAATTAGCAATACGGGTGCAGGATTCTATGAGTCCTGAAAAAGTTGTCAATTTCTTTTTTGATGAAAAAACAGTTTAGGAGTAATTTATGGCAGTTGATAGTGTAATAACAAGTAGTTCAACAGGTGTCGATGGGAATGCATACACAACATCGGTAAGTAATGATACGCTAACAAATGAAGATTTTTTGACATTGATGTTAGCAGAGATGGAACAACAAGATCCTACAGATCCTACAGATACATCTTCTTTGATCGATAATCAATTGCAATTATCAACAATCCAAGCAAACCTTGATATGACAACAGCATTGTCATCGTTAGAAACTTCTTATGCCAACTCTGCTTTGTCAAATGCAGCAAGTTTGATAGGGTACACAGTAGAAGATGGTAGTACTACAGAAGCTGGTGTAGCGAACTCTTACAAGGTTGATTCTGTTGAAAATATCAATGGTTCTCTTTATGTACAAGCACGAGCAACTACAGGGATAGTAGATGGACTCAAAGATACTACCGATAATGATTCTTTAGTACTCTATGATTCAAATGGGCTTATCACAGGAACAACTTATAGCGTTTCTCTTGATGCTGATGGGCGATTTGAGTACAATTCAGATGGTTCACTTATCATAGAAGATGAAGATGGAGATATTGTGACAAATAGTAGTGATACTACAAATTATGATAGTGCTATCGCAGCTCAATATGCTTGGGCAGGTTCTGGGGTAACTTATTCTGATAAAACGACAACTATACCATTTACAAATATTGTAGAAGTACAAGAAGGGTAATAAAATGAATGGTTCAATTTATACTGCAAAATCTGGTCTTATTGCTTATCAAACTGCATTAAATGCAGAGTCAAACAATATAGCCAATGTCAATACTACAGGATACAAAGCAGATAGAGTCTCTTTTCAGGATTTGATGTATCAGGAAAATATTGGTAAAGGTACTACTGTAGATAGCTCTTTAAAAAACTTTTCTCAAGGTACTTTACAAACAACAGATGTTCAATATGATTTTGCTGTAAAAGGTGATGGTTTTTTTACTGTTCAAGATCCTCTTGATAATGCTATTTATTATACACGAGCAGGAAATTTTGATAGAGATACGAGCAATTATCTAGTAGATGCCAATGATATGAATGTGCAAGGTGTATTGCCTGATATTACAGGTGATACAATCACTGAAGATTTTACAAAAAATATTAGCAATACTATCTTAGAAGATGATACTTCTATCATATCCTCAAATACTTTCGCTACAAATTATACAGCCACAGCAACGCAGTCGGGTGTAAGTGGTACAGAGTACAAAAGTGCATCTTCAAATATCAATGATATTGTAGCTTTAGAGACAGCATACGCAAGTGCTATGGCATCTTACTCAAGCAATATGCAAGAGGGTGATGTCGTTTCGACTGCTGTAGATAGTGTGACATTCCCACTATCTACAGCTGGAGATGGGAGCTATAATATCTCTGTAACAGTAAATGGTAAAACATATGAGCAAAATTTTGATACCGATATAGCAACAACACTCAACAATCTTTCTGATAGTATCAATGAATCAGTGGGTGTGACCTCTTCAGTCGATACTACGACAGGTGAGCTGACTATCTCTTCACTTATTGCAGGGGAGTCTCTACAAACTAAGGATGCAAAAATCAACGAAAGTAATTTGACTGTGACTGCACTAGCTACTCAATCTGGTTCAGGAAAAAATCTAGTCGATGCTATCTATACACAGCTTCAGACACTTATACAAGCCAATGGTGGAGAGATAGCAACTATCAAATCAGAAATTACAAAAACACAATCGGGTGGTATTCCTAATACAGGTGATATCTCTCTTGATTTGGTGAGTTTGGATATTAGTGATAGTTTAGATGGTGATCTGGTCAATGACAATGGCAATATCTATCTCAAGCAAGGGGAAGCAAGCTTTTTGATAGGGAGGATAGAAACAGTCTCTTTTATAGAAAACTCTTCACTAAGAGCTGAGGGTGACAATCTCTACTCAGAAACAGATGAATCAGGAGATCCTATGTATATCTCTAACAAAGCACAAGTAGTAAATGGTACTTTGGAGTATAGCTCTACAGAACTCTCTGAGGGACTTGTCAATCTAATGCTATTTCAAAAAGCATTTGAAGCAAACTCAAAAGTGGTGACCACCTCTGATGATATGCTCCAAACAGCACTAGCACTCAAAAACAAATAAGTTTTTGTGCTTTGGTCTAAGTATTTTGGTTGGGGGATTTTCCCCACTAAAATATTTACATTTGAGCATAATATATGTTCGTATTTTTTAATTTAAAGGAATCATCATGGTAGGAGCACTTTGGACAGGGATAGCAGGGCTTTCAGGATCACAAACAGCGCTTGACAATGAGTCAAATAATATTGCAAATGTTAATACAGTAGGATATAAAGCATCAAGAGTCTCTTTTGCAGATCAGATGTATCAAGATAGCATCGGAAAAGGTGTTTCAGCTTCTGATGTAGAAAAACTCTATACACAAGGGAGTTTTAAAACTACTGGAGTGAGCTACGATATGGCACTTGCTAGTGATGGATTTTTTCAAGTTTCTGATGGGGAAGATCTCTACTATACAAGAGCAGGTAACTTCCGTATGGGTGATGGTGGTACACTCGAAGATGTCAATGGCTATAGTGTCCAAGGCTGGGCGATGGCTACTATCACTGATGATGACATCACCTCTACAGACAATACAGCTTCGTATTTTACAGACTCATACTCGAAAACTTTGGGAAACCAAGTGATAAAAGATACAGGGACTATCCAGACTATTATCACAAAAGCGACAGATTATAGTGATTTGGCTAAGAGCGATGATGAAGATATCTACACAGGAGCAGGATACAAATCAAGAGCGACCAAGATAGCAGATGTAGAAGCTTTGACGACAGCATACAACAAAGCACTGACTCAATATGCAGAAGATGACCCAAAACCTACATCTTCTCCATCATCAACACAGTCAGATCTAGTCACCTTTTTTTCTACAGGAGCTGAACTTGCAGCTGATGATGTAGTTTATATCGAAATCACTATGGATAGTAGTGGTACAAAACAAACATTTTCTACCTCTTTTGATACAGATCAAGCAACTACCATGAAAAACTTAGTCGATGAGATATCAAATACATCAGGATTCAATGCCTACATCACTACAGATAATGATGCTGCTAATAATAACTATCCACTCGATACCAATACAGAAGCAGGTCTTGGAATCATAATGATAGAGGGGATAGTCCCTGGAGAAGCATATACTATCAATAGTGTCTATTGGACTGATAACTCAAACAACAATCTTGAGCGTAATGGTGAAAATACCACGACTCTCTCTACTGCTACAAAAGGGACAGGATTAGGAAATATAGAGTCTTTGGAGACAGCACTCGCAGATGCAGTAGCAGGGAAACAGATGGATGTATATGATAATATACCTGCTACAGCTGCTGGTAAAACTGAAGACTACACATATTCAATCAGTGTGTATGATGAGGATACCTCTTCTTATAAAACTATCTCTCTTCTCAACTCGCCTATATATACAAATTCAAGTACGGTAGCACCTGTAGCTGCATCAGCAAATGTAGCTGCAGCTACAAAAAGTGATAATGTCGATGCAATAGTTGCTGCAATAAATAAAATTGCAGATACTGCAGGTGATGGTCTTGCTGTAGATACAGAACTCGCATATTATGTAGAAGCTTTTAATATCAATGGAAATCTAGTGATAAAAGCAGCAGAAGATCATAATGGTGAGGACTATAGTAATATGGAGTTTACAGGTACTTTGGAAGGTCCAAGTGTGGAAGTACAAACGATTAATATATCAGCTGATTTAGTAACTGCTGTTGGAACACCAGATGTAACTATGGAAGTTACAATAAATGGTATAAAAAAAGATGTTGTTGTTCCAGATGCTGCTACTAAAGAGGTGCAATTAGCAGCAGTTAAAGCCGCATTTGATGGTACAGATACAGATATTAGCTCTATAGATATTGTTGGTAGTGTGCTTAAGGTGACATATAATACAGAAGCAGGAGATATTGCAGACCCAGTTATTACTAACAGTGGGGCAGGTACTACTATAAATGTTGCTGCAGATGGTTACTTCGATTTTGCTACTTCTGCTCAAGCAGAGATAAGTAAAGATGTTGATCTTAGTGGAAAAGAGGGTGCTGGTGCTGAGTTTTTGAAGATAATTACTACTATCACAAATGGTGAAAACAATACAAGAGATGATATTCAGCTTCGACTCGATAGTTTGGGTCTAACAGATAGTGCTTTTGGGGATTTTGAAGTAGATGAGTCAGGTCTCATCACTATGACACAAAATGGTGTAGATTTTGCTATAGGGCAAGTAGCTGTGGCACAATTTACAGACAATAGAGGACTCGAAGCTACGGGAGACAATCTCTACAAAGTGACTACCCAAAGTGGGAGTGCAATTTTTTCATCTGACAATGCAGGTATGTCTGAGATAGAAGGGGGATCTTTGGAGCTTTCGACTTCTGATTTGAGTGAATCACTTGTAAATCTGATGGTATTCCAAAGAGCTTTTGAAGCCAATGCGAAGTCTATCACGACTGCTGATGGTATTTTGACTACACTTATCGCACTCAAAAGTAGATAATCTATGGATAATTTTTTACTTTTATCGATACTAGGAGTACTTACTGTCTATTTTTATAGTAGTATGAATGTGTATAAATCGCTTTATCGGAAAGTAACAGAAGAAAAAGTGATGGTGGAAGAAAAAAATGCCAATTTGGAAAAACTCAAAGAGAAGTTTGAGCATCAGGTGAAGTTTTCTCTGGATACTATAGATGACTCACAAGTCAATCTAAAAAGTACAAGAGATGACCTCCAAGCACTCAAGCTCCAAAACAGCGAACTCGACCATAGAAACAAACTCTTACAGACTCGTATCAATGAGCTGTATGCTTCTGTGGGAAGTGTTTGATAGATTATGAAAAAGTTTAAAAACACGATCACTTTTTTTGTATCTTTTGTGTTGGCTTTGCCGATAGTTTTGTCTGCTGTAGAAAACAAAACTATCGAATCCCAACCCCAAATAATTTTTGAGCATAAAAATCTCCAAAACAAACAAGAAAAAAGAGAGCTGTTGCTCAAGTTTAATACAGCTGTCTTGTATCTTGAACAAGAGAAATATATCCATGCAATACAACTCCTCAAACAATCCTCAAAGATACTCAAAGTACCATCTTACTTAAATATAGGGATAGCATACTACAAACTTAATTCGAACAACAATGCGTATCTCTATCTCAAAAAAATATATGATTTTAAAGAGTTACAATACAAAGATAAGTTTTCGTATTTTAGTGCGGCGTATTATTTGTATAAAATAACCAATAACAAAAAATATATAGAAGAGATCACAAGAGTAAGCAAAAAAGCCAAACGACTCACAGAAAACGAAAAGCTTCTCGTGGTGGATACTTGGATTTTGTTAAAAGAGTATCAAAAAGCACTCTCATTGGCTGAAGAGATCAAAAACATATCACAACTCAAAGTCGCTATGCTTTGTATACAGCTACGAAAATACAGAAAAGCCAAAATGTACCTAGACAAAGCACTCGTTCACGCCAAAGGTGATGTGGCAAAAAATGAAGTGATGTGGTTCAAACTTTATAGAAATATAAAAGCAAATGATTTGCCTAATCTCGCCGAAGATATTGTCAAAATTGATGAACGCAAAAGAATATTTCATGTCAATAAAAAGCTAGAGCTAGAGCTATTTTTTAACAAAGACAAATTTACGGCACGAGAGTATTTTGAACAAATCACAAAACCATCAGAATCTCTCAAACTTGATTTTGTGTACTATTTTGCCCCTTTTATATTTGAAGATTATGATGAGATGAATATTGATGAAACCAAAGGTTTTATCATCAAAAATTCCAATAGTATTGATGAGCTCAATATGATGATACAGTACAATGCAGAGTTTTTAAAGGTTATCAAACTCGACCCAATACAAAGAGTGCAAGTGTTACAAAAGATGATAGATGAAAAGTACGATACCCAAGCCTATGAGTACTACAATTTAGGTTTGTCTTATGCTCAAATATATGACTACAACAACGCTTATAAGTATTTTAAAAAGGCATATAGCTTAGACCATGGAAACAAACTCTACTCTATCATGACTTTTTTGACCACGAAAAAATTCAATATCACAGAAGACAAAGTCTTTATGGAATTTTTGGTCAAAAATATCCTTGCAAAAACAGGTATGTATAACTATTTTGCACAGTATATATATCAGATTTTTGTCGATTCATCACTTGTGTTGGATCCAAATAAACTTACAAATCAACAAAAAAAATCTATATTTTTTAGAGCATTGCATTTTATAGAAAATGTAGAAGAGACAGGAATAGTAAACAATATGCCTTTACTTGTGGAGTATCCAAAAGATCCATTGGTGTATCTTTTTAATACCATCGCAAAAGAGGAAAATGAAAATGAATATCTTTATATCGCAAGGATACAAGATGCCCTCCCAAAGATATACAACAATACATTTCTAAAAGGGAGTTTGGTTATCACTGATTATTATATCAGTACACTCAAAGCATTTGGGATATTTAATCGAACAGATTTCAAAATAGATAACAACACAAAACCATCATATATGAGAACAAAAGCGATAATACAACTCTACAATGGCAAACCAAAAGAGACGATAAAAATCATGGAATATCTCCAAAAAGAGTACAACCTAGAGAGTATCGACTCATTTTATCTCCTTATCGCTGCACTGTTTAGCTCCGATCAAAAAGAGTTGGCTTATGCAACACTCACAGAGATAGAACTAATTTACAAAGACAAAGACGCAAAATTTTTGAGTGGTATTCGACTGATTCAAGATATGAAACTTAACAGTGCACCACAATATTTTAGAGATAAACTAGAAGGTAAACTAGTGGATATTCGTTTGAATAATTTCAATGATTTTTTAGAAGAGTTATAAATACCTTAACCCCAATTTACCCTGATGAAAATCGGGGTTACATTCAACTCTAGTTTTATCGTAAACTTTTAATAGTTTGGATATCTAGCCCAGTTTTTAAAGAGATAGTTTCGTTGTCCAACACATCGAGTAATTTTTTAGCAATTTCTAAAGCTTTATTATTTGCTCCTTCAATTTTACCAACTTTTTCTCCTTCAATCTTACCTTTAAGCAAACCCTTTTTTAAACCCTTTTCCAAACCATATTTAGTAGCATTCTCAACTGCATAATCCATCACATTTTTATAATCATTTCTAGCTTTTAGGTCTTGTTGGTAAGCGAATTTTTTATCTTCATCTAAGGCTAAAAATTCTGCTATATCAAATGCTTCATTTAATACTTTGTCTTTTTTAAATGTTTCTGGTATTTGATTGAGGTTATTAAGATTATTGAGATAATAAAGCCAATATTCAAGATGATTAGAAAGTTCTTTTTCTGTCTTTTTAAACTTTGGCATCTCTATATAATAATAGGTGAGTTTATTATAAAAAACTTCATGGGTTTGGGTATCACAGAGTTGTACTTTTGAGAGATATTTATCTTTCTCTGTATTTTCTAGTTCAAACTCAAGTATCCCTATAAAATATATTTTTTTTAAAGAATAGTCCCAAGTCCCTTTTTTGGATTGCTCTTGTATAGGAAAGCTTGTATAGTAGACACTTCTATCTTTAAAATATTTTTGTTTCCCTCTTTGGAGTTCTACTATAAAGTTATTTTCTTTTTCATCGGTACAATATATATCATATACTGCTTTTCTATCTACTATATTTAGACCTAACTGCTCTAAGTTTCTATACTCTATAGATATGATTTTATATTTTAAATCAAGCAGATCATTCAAAAAACTAATGAGTATATTTTTGTGATTTTCATTTCCAAAAATCTGTTTAAATCCAAAATCTGTAAATGGGTCTATATATTTTTCTTTTATTGTCATGCACATTTTTGAGTCCTTTTTTATAGCTTAAATTATAGCATATATATTTTAGAATCTTGACAAATATTTAGCAGATATATAAAGTGATATAACTGTATACTATAAAAAATCTAAATAAAAAGTATAACTATGAAATTTGCAGACACAAAAACGATATAGGTATTTTATATAGGGAAAGAGGAAGAAAAAATAAATATAATTAAAAATTTTCTTGATATTCTTGACAATAAAATTATATCTCAAAAAATAGGCTTGAGTCTTGAAAAAGTGCAATTACTGAGGGGCAAAGATATTTTGTAAGAATTTATTTCTTTTATTTTACAGTTTGAATTGCTGATATTATTTTTGAAAAAATATAAATTTAGTTATTTTATGATATAATTAATGAGTTTTAAAATAAGGAGAATGATATGCAATTGGGTAGATTGGAAGTTGTTGATCAAGCACAGGTTGATTATGTATCAAAGATTTCCAAAATTCAGGAAACTGATGAAAAAGCAAAAATTGATCCAGATGAAAAATATAAAGATGCTGCAAGTACCCAAAAAGTTGCAGATAATGAAGTTATTTTGGACAATGTAAAATTTGGATATGATACAGATACAAAAGTTTTTTTTGTACGAGTTACAAAAGGTGATATTGAATACCAATATCCTACAGAAGATATGATAAATTTAAAGAAAAATTTAATGGAAGCATACAAAAATACACAAGCATAATAGGAATAATAATTGGCATCTGATATATCAAGTATAATAAAAAGTGAAATCTCTTCTACTTTAGAAAGTTTACTTTCTGCAAAAAGTAAAATTGAAGAGGTTATATTGGTTACACCATCAGATTTGGATGATGTGCAATCTATAGATACTGCAGTTAGTTTTGGTTTTTCTGGTCAAAATTCACTTGTTAATTTTTATATTCCAAGTGCAAGTGCGACACAATTTGAATATCTTATGTTGGGTGGAGTTACTGATTTAAAGAGTAATATCGATGATGAGATTACAGATGCTATCAAAGAGATTGTTTCTACAATATCAGGAAGCATGTGTACAAGTATCAATGCACAGGGATTCGATGATATATCAGATGTCAAATCTAGTTTAGGAGATGTAAGAGTTGTATCACTTACATCGATAACAAGCAATAATAAATTGTATAAATTTATAGTGAAACTCAATGATGATAACCTAGAGATTTTTATATCATTTGATAGTGCAATATCTCCATATGTTGTTAAACTTACAGCTGAAAAAGAGGCAAATGCAAATGGATCTACAAATCCACATGATGATAAATCTTCTTCACTTATTAGTTCTCTTTTAGGTGAAGAGTCTGTCGATAATTTACGACTTTTATTTGATATAAAAATGCGTTTAAGTGTAAGGCTGGGTACAAAAATATGTCTTTTAAGAGATGTTATAAGCTGGGATATAGGTGAAATTATAGAATTATCACAAATGACAAGTGAGCCATTGGATATATTAGTAAATGGGATAGTAATAGGAAGTGGCGAAGCCATTATTGTTGACGGTAAATTTGGTGTAAAAATCAAGTCTATTGGTAAAATTAAATAAAATGAGAAAAGATGGATAAAACAACAGCAGGTGGATTGGCAGGAGTTTGGGGACTAGTAGCATTAGCTATTGTTCTTGGTGGAGCAGGATTTGGTGCATATGTTGATATCCCCTCTGTTATTATCGTTCTTGGTGGAACAGCTTCTGTAACTATGGGTCAGTTTGAGGCTGATGCACTCAATCGTTTTGGAAAAGCAGTTGGTGTTGCTATGAATCCTGTCAAAATTGAACCTGTCAATGAACTTATAGAAAAAATAATCATCTATGCAACTGATATTAAAAAAAATGGTGTTATGTCAGTTGAAGGGAAAATACAAGATGAAGCAAATCCCTTTTTTAAAGAAGCATTTAATCTTTTGGTTGATAATACAAAACCTGAAGTTTTAGAAAATTTATTAGAGATAAAACTAGAACATATGGAAAATCGTCATAAAACAATGATATCAATGTTTTCGGCTATTGGTGGAACGGCTGGTTCGATGGGAATGATTGGTACACTTGTTGGACTTGTTGCTATGCTTGCTAACTTATCAGATCCATCAGCTGTTGGACCTGCTATGGCAGTTGCTCTTCTTACTACTATGTATGGAGCTCTCATAGGGACAGGTTTTGCAGGTCTATTTGAAAGTAAGCTATCAGAAAAGAATACAAAAGAGATTATAAGTTGTCAAATAATTATTCAAGGTGCACATATGATTGCTTCGGAAGAATCAATAGGAAATGTCAAAATGAAACTTGGGGCAATTATGCCATCAGTTGAAGACTAATTAAGAGTATATAAAAAATGGCTAACAATAAATGTCCTGATTGCCCTAAATGTTTACCTGGTTGGTTAGTACAATTTGGTGACTTAATGTCTCTTCTTTTATGTTTTTTTATTTTACTTTTATCTATGGCTACTATGGATAAAAAAAAGGTAGAAGAATATTTTGAAATTATGCGAAGAAGTATGGGGTTTTTGGAGGGTTCTGTTAATACAGCAGAGTCTGAAAAAGAATCACTTTCTCAGTATCATGCAGACAAAAGTGAATCAGGTAGTGGGGATGATGTAGGTCAAGATAGTGAAGCTGCAGATGTTTCACAACTCATAGAAGAGGTGACTCAAGAGTTTAACGAGACAAGTGATAAAGACAACGAAGAGGTACAGCTAACACTCAAGGGAAACAATGAATTTACTTTGGATATTCCATCTACTTTGATGTTTGATGAGGGTGAATATGACATTACTAATGCAAATTCTAAAAGGTTTATTAGTAAAGTTTCTAAAATTTTACGAACTATGAGTCAAGAGTTTGATATTGAAGTTTCTGGTCATACAGGTTCAAATTACCAAAGAGGTGAGGGTATACCTAGAGATTCTTGGGATGTTTCTGCATTGAGAGCTATATCTGTAGTAAAAGAGTTTATCAAAAATAGGATAGATCCTGCAACACTCAAAGTGAGTGCTTTTGGATCGTATAGACCCAAGAGTGATAATGCTTTTGAAAATAGGAGAGTTGAGTTGCGTTTTGTTTCAACAAAAGAAAATGGCAATAAGATGATTCAAGATGAAAGTTTTTTTGATAGAATAGAACAATAAAGGAGTTATAATGGATATAAGTAACCAATTTTTAGATATCAATAGTATCAAGCCAAAATCATCTGATACTATTCACAATAAAAATATACAATCAGATGATGGACTTCGTGATGTTTGTGATAATTTTGAATCTTTTTTTATGAATCAGATATTAGAAACATCTTTAAAATCTTCAAGTTTAGCAGGTGATGGTACTGGATCTGAGATTATCAAAGGGATGTATACAGATGCTTTATCTCAAAACTCTTCAGGAACTTTGGGAATTAGTGATATGCTCTATACCTTTTTAAGTGAGAAAAAGTCATGATTGATATTACTGTTTTAGAACTAAAAAGTATTACAGAAGATTTAAAAAATGCAATTTTGTTAGATATAAAAGATGTAAAAAAAGCGAATCATGAAAGTTTGATAAATAGAAATTCTGTAAAATTAACTCTTATGGAAACATTAATAAAAGTTAAACAAGAACTCAATGAACAATTAGCTTCAGAATATAAAGATGGAAAAGATATCTCTATATATAAAGAAGGAATAGATGAACTTGAAACACAGTTAAGAGAGTTGCATGCACTCAATGGTAAATTGGCCTCGATTGTATTACCTGTAAAAGAGATGTATAAAGAGATAATTGATGAAATTTCACAAAAAAATGGTGGAACATTGGTCGAGGTGATGGCATAGTGTTTAGAAAATTTGGTTTATTTCTTTTGTGTCTCTGTTATGGATATGGAGAGAGTGTACAGCTAGTTCCTTTATCAAATAAAGCAATCTCTTTTAAATCAAAAATAAATAACTCGGATATACGTTTTGTGAAAGCAAATAATAAATATAAATGTAAAGATGGATATGTAGATCTGATTCTTTTAAAAAGAAATAAATACTATTCAAAACATTATATTGGAAAAAATAAAGTTTTATGTTTGAAAGATGTTTATATCCCTACAATAAATAAAGTAAATTTTAGATTTGGGAATTTGGAGATAGAAAAGGAAGCTGAACTTATAAAAGAAACCAAAAGTTATATAAAAATTAAGAACTTTGATGGTACAATTGAAAAAATTTACACAGATGGAAGAAATTAACAGATGAAGATGCTCTCATTTTTAGGTGCGACGCCTACTATAGCTTTACAAAATGCACAAAAAGAGTGTGGATCAGAAGCCGTTGTAATATCAACAAAGAAAATATCTTCAAATAGTAAAGATGCTCCTAATATGTACGAGATTACTATTGCACTTGAAGAAAAATATGATAACAAAAAATCTATATCTAAGCAAAAGATTAGCTCGCAAAAAACGGGTACTAACAATGAAAATATGAGTGCTCAATTTTTTGATTTTAAAGATCAATTTGAAAGTATGCAAACATCACTTGAAAAAGTACAAAAAACATTGTGGGAACCAAAAAGTCAACTTTATGATTTGAATATTCCTCCTGAATTTATTGATATTTATACTTTGTTTGAAGAAAATGAATTTGATCAAGAGATGACATATAGTATTTTGAAAAAAACAATTGAGCAGCTTCCTATATCTATGAAATCCAATCCTGTTAAAATAAATAATTTTTTTAAATTAATTTTACGAAGAATTATTGCTATAAAACATGAGATACCTTTACGAACACATCAAAGAAAAATAATGATGTTTGTAGGTCCGACAGGTGTAGGTAAAACGACTAGTATTGCAAAATTGGCAGCTCGTTATGCATATAAATTAGGGACAAATTATAAAGTAGGAATTATCACGTTGGACTCATTTCGGGTAGGTGCGGTAGAGCAACTCAAAGCATATACAAATATTATGAGACTTCCTTTGGAAGTTGTGAAGAGACCTGAAGAGTTAAGTGATGCTATTGCTCGACTCAAAGATTGTCATTATATCTTGATAGATACAGCAGGTGGAAGTCAATATGATATGGATAAAATTGAGTTGATAAATCAATATCAACAGCACCTTACAGAAACACCTATAGAAAAGATGTTGGTAATGCCTGCAAATGTCAAAACTACAGATCTGTATGAGATCTACAATAGTTATTCCTCTTTACATATTCATAATCTTATTTTTACAAAGTTGGATGAGACAATTAGTTATGGAAATCTTATCTCATTTGCACATAAAACAAAAAAGTCTATTTGTTATATCTCTATTGGTCAAAATGTTCCCGATGATCTTCATGAAGCTAATAGTAATTATATTATAGATTGTTTTATGAACAGACACGTATCGTAAATGTAAGTAGTTACAGTGTTTGAAAAAATATCAGAGCAAGCCAGTCGTCTTGTATCATTAACAAGTAAATCTCATGTTCCTTCAAAAACAAAAGTTGTCGTAATAACTTCTGGAAAAGGGGGAGTAGGAAAATCTACTATAACGTCTAATATTGCATATATATTATCTCAAAAAAATAAAAAAATTGCTGTTTTAGATGCAGATATTGGTTTGGCAAATTTACAAGTGATGTTTAATCTTAAGCCGAAAAAAACTTTTTTTGATTATGTGCAAGGGACATGTGAGATAGAAGAGATACTCTTAAAAACAAGTTATCACAATATTACTCTTATCGCAGGGAAAAGTGGATTTCAATACAGTAAGATCAATAATAGCATGCATTTTACAAGATTAGTCGAAGATATTGTTGCTTTGGATAAATACGATATTTTATTGATTGATACAGGTGCAGGTCTCAATGAGCAGGTGCAAGAGTTTTTGGAATTAACTAATAATATTTTAGCTATTACTACTACAGACCCTAGTGCTTTAACGGATGCGTATGCATTGATGAAAATGATGAGTTTACGTAAAAATAAATTGATGTTATGTTTCAATTTTACTGGAAAATACGAAGTTGGAGCATCTATTACAAAATCATTGAAGAGTTTGGCTCTAAAGAATAAACTTAATAGTAAATTTATGATACAATATGTTGGTAATATAAGTAAGATGGATAGTATATCTACGACAGGAAGATTAAGAAAGTTGTTTACTAAAGAATTTAAAGGTGATATTGTTTCATCTCAATTAAGTCAGATAGTTGAAAATTTAATGAGAAATATGAAATGAGTTATTATGATAATTGAAAAATTTACAAGAGAAATATTACGAACTGGTATTTTTGATACATATGTGGCTGCAGTCTTTTTTGCTTCAGTTATATTTTTTGTATTAAATGCGTCATGGTTTACCCCTACAGAGATGATGATTGGGATAGTGTTTTCGACTATTGTTTTTAAAGGAGTTGCAAATATGATGTTATCAATGACTATCTCTCTTGTCGATTTAGATAATCAGCAAGATAAACTTGATTTCAAAAAATCTTCTGATGAATTAGATGCTTTGGTAAATGATTTAGCCATACAAGAAGCGGCAATAAAAAGCAATAAAACAATAAAAATGGATAACAAAGGGTAAAATATGAAACTATCAGAAATAACAAATTCAGTAAGCAGTCTAAATAAAAACTCTTTATTAGATTCTATGCAATCACAAGCAAACATGTCTGATAACAAAGAAAAATCTGAAACTTTTTCTAATTTTTTGAAAAAATCTATGACAGAAGTAAATAATACTCAAGTAAATGCATATGATGCTATGAATGATATAGCAACAGGTAAAGTGGAAAATTTACAAGAAGCTGTTCAGAAGATTGAAGAAGCAGAATTGACATTGAAGCTTGGTCTTGAAGTTAAAACGAAAGCATTAGGTGCCTATAAACAAATAATGGCAATGCAAATATAGCTTTTGATAAGCTAGAAAAAAGGAGTTAAAATGGGATTTTTTGATGGCTATAATGTGGCTACTTCTGGTATGTCAGCACAAAGATCAAGAATAAATGTAGTAAGTTCAAATATTGCAAATGCACAAACTACTCATTCAACTGATGGTGGACCTTATAAAAAACAAAATGTTATTTTTGAAGAGGTTCTTTTAGAAGCTAGTAACAATAAAAAAGAAGACTCATCTGAAACTATAGATCCTTTATCCTTACGTGGTGTAGGAGTGAGAGAGATTATTGATGCTAAAGATGAGCCTATTATGAAGTTTGAACCTGAGCATCCAGATGCAAATGAAAATGGTTATGTGGCATATCCAAATATAAATCCAGTCATTGAGATGGTTGATTTAATAGAAGCTATGAGATCATATGAAGTGAATGTAGCCTCTTTTACAACACAAAAAGATATGGATACAAAAACTTTAGATATTATCAAATCATAAATGTAAGGAGCTACTATGCCTAATGGAACATTATTAAATTTTGATAAAACAGCATCTAAAAAAATAGTTACAGATACAACTCCAACTGCAAAATTTGAAAAAAAAGAGGGGGGTTCTTTATTTGAATCTTTGATGAGTGAAGCAAAACATGATTCTTTATCAAAAAAAGATAGTGATACAAAAAATACTACTACAAATAGTCAAAATTCAGGTGAAAAACAAACTTTAAATAAAGAAGAACCAAAAAATTCAACTCCCAATCAGAAAAATCCAGATAATCAAGAAAAAAATAGTGTAAAATCACAAGCACAAACACAACCCCAAATTCCTACGAATAAAGAAAATGGAGTTAATATTGAATCGACTAAAAGAGTAATAGATAAACTTGTAAATAGTATGACCAATTCAGTAAAAGAGACAGCAGAAAATAAAACTTTTGAGAATAGTACAAAATCCCAAACAGTGAATACTTCAAATAATGAAAAGTCTCCACTAGAGTCAAATAAAAGTAATAGTACTAATAATACAACAATAACTACAGCAAATGCTGTAAAAGAAACTCCTCCTAATGAGATTAAAAATAATCAATCATCTGTAGATACAAATAATAAAAACCTTACAAACAAAAATGAGATAGTAAGTGAAAAGACACCAGTAGAATTAAATAGTAACCGTAAAATAGTGACCACGACAAGTAGTATAAGAGAGACTTTACAAAGTAATACACAGATAAAAACTGAAAATAGTATAACTCAAAATAACTCAACAGTAACATCAAATAGTAATACACTTTTAAATATTCCAAAAGAAAATAGTATAAATGAAATAAAAATAGAAAAATCATCGGTAGATACAAATAATAAAAACCTTACAAACAAAAATGAGATAGTAAGTGAAAAGACACCAGTAGAATTAAATAGTAACCGTAAAATAGTAACCACTACAAGTAGTATAAGAGAGACTTTACAAAATAATACTCCCATAAATGATGAGGCTAAAGGTGAAAAATCTCCAACTATTTCAAATACACCAAGTACGATAAAAGAAACTACTATAAATGAAATAAAAACAGAAAAATCATTTGTAGATACAAATAATAAAGATTTTACAAATAAAAATGAGATAGTAAGTGAAAAGAATCCAATAGAATTAAACAATAATCCTAAGATACAAATTACTACTACAACTAGTAATATCAGAGAGACTTTACAAAATAAGATACCACTAAAAACTGAAAATAAAATATCTCAAGATAATTCTTCTATTGAAGAAACAAAAACTTATTCTAAACAAACTATTGAGTTGTTAAAAAGTGAAATGGTTGATCAGACACAAACAAAAACTACGCAAAAATCTTTAAATCAAAATGTATCAGTAATAGAAAAAAGTGTTGAAAATATTAGTAGTGGTGTGAAAAATATTGTTACTAATTTAGATTCAGAGACTCAAAGTATAAAAAACGATTTTCAAACTGATGCACTTATAAAAAAATTTACTGATAATAGTACAGAGGCACTTAAAGGTAATATTGTACAAGAAGTTATAGTCATTAAAGATGCTGTAGGAAAGATTAAAAATGAGCTTGATGAAACTCTATTTAGTGCTAAAGATACTGAAAATGTGAATGAAGTTCCAAAAAAAGATATTGAGGAACTCCATCAAAACAATACGAAAATTGTGGAGACAATTACAGAAAAAACAATCCTTATTGAGGATTCTGTTGATGAGATAAAAAATATAGTCGATACAAAGTCGTTAGTTTCAAATGATAATAACAAAAATGGTGAACAGAATCCTAAACAAATAGAAAATAAAGTTGAAGTTATTAAAGAGGTTCTTTCTGATATAAAAGAAGATATTGCAAATATCGTGGTTGTAAAAACAACAGATATTCAAAATGACCAAACTGGATCTTATAATGAAAATAGACCTACTTCAAATAATACAATCAATACTTTAGCACATGGTGCTACAAATATAGATGATTCAAAAACTCCTTTTTTAGCTTCTGTATACTTAAATACTCAAAAAAATTTACAAGAAAAAACATCTATGGTTCAAATCAATGATGCTAAAAATACTATATTAGAAAAGAAAACTCTACAGTCTGTGAAAGAGAGTGGACAAAAACTTGATCTTAATATAGAAGAAGTTGATGTCGATAGTACTAAAGAAGTGGGTAAAAAAATAGAGAGTACTCCAACTGCAATTTCAAAAGATACTACACCTAATCCAAATTTGATGAATAATAGATCATTGAGTCAAGTATTATTTAATCAAAGAATAGAATCAACGCAATTGATAAAAGAGCAATCTTTAGCAGTAGCACAACAAGAAACTGTCCTCAAAAGTACTCTTTCTAATGCAGCAGATGAAAAAGTAGTTGATACTATGGAGATTGTGGTATCTAAAGATACCGCTGAGATTTTGCAAACAAAGATAATAGGTGCACAACAAAAAGTAAGTAGTTTTATGAGTGATGTTGCTAGAAATATGTATCTTAATTATAAACCACCTGTAACTGCATTTAGAGTCAATCTTAACCCAGCAAATTTAGGATCTATCTCTATAATTATGAAATCAAATAAGGTTGATAATACTTTATCTGTCAGTATGAATTTGAGTAATTCAAATACAATGGAAGCATTTACAGAAAATAAAGCAATATTGCAAAATGCAATTTTACGACAATTTAATGACACTCCTAATGTATCAATTGATTTTGGAATGCAAGATCAAAGTTTTGAAAATAGTTTTAGTCAATCACAACAAGAACAGAAAGAACATCAAGACAATAATACTTCATCAGAAAATAGAAATGATGAGAGTACAGAAGAAATAGAGATAATTGAACATAACGATTATATGTAAAAGGTAATACTATATGCAAGAGTTACTATCTTTAATAGATCAACAATCTGTCTTTGCATTTTTATTACTGCTTGCACGAATTTTGAGTTTTATGGCTTTTATGCCAATAGTAGGACACAAAATGGTGAATCCTACTATACGAATTGCTATCTCTTTCTATCTTACAGTTTTTTTATTTCCTTTGATAAGTTACGATAAAAGTATCCTTTCTGAAGATACATTTGTATTGGCTTTGATTAGTGAGATGACTTTGGGTTTGGTCGCTTCTTTTTTGGTACAAATAATCTTTTCTGCTATTCAAATAACGGGAGATTTAGTAGGATATGCGATGGCTTTATCGATGGCAAATATGTTTGATCCTGCAACTGGTACCCAACAAGGTGTTATTAGTAGATTTTTGTATATGGTTATCTTAGTAATTTATTTGGAATCAGGTATGTATGAGATAACTATTTATATGTTATCGTTGAGTTTTGATCAGATATCTTTGGGTACATTTAATCTTTTTTCTTATGATGGGATAACGTATGCTGCAAATGAGATCAATAGGATGTTCGCATTTTCTTTTTCTTTTGCTTTTCCTCTATTTTTCATTGCATTTATAATGGATATTTATTATGCATATGGTACAAAATCAATGCCTGCTTTTTCTCCATTTATTATTACTTTTCAGATTAAATTTGCACTTATTTTTATATTTTTGATGCTTGGAATTGATATTTTTGTGGATAGTTTTAATCATTATTTTATAAGTAAATTTGAATATTAAAGGTTTGACAGATGGCTGATGAAGCAGAAAAAACAGAAGAGCCCACGGACAAGAAGATAAATGACTCCAAGGCAGAGGGAAATGTCCCTAAATCTGCTGAAGTACCAGGTGCTGCCATTTTATTCTTTTCCTCTATTTATTTACTTTTTTTTGCAGGTCCTTTTTTTAAAGAGATAGAGAAAACTATTATTTATATTTACTCTTTTATAGGTACTGATATGACTGGTCATATCTACTATGAAATTTCGAGTACAATTTTGTATACTCTTATAGCAGGGATGTTTCCTTTGTTTTTTTTAGTTTTATTTATGGGGGTCATTTTTAATGTCATGCAATTTGGTTTTGTTGCAACACCATTAAAATTTAAACTAGAAAAAATCAATCCTATTAGTGGATTCAAAAATATTTTTAGTATGAAAAAGGCGATCGAAGCTTTAAAATTAACAGCAAAATTAATTTTGATATTTATCGTAATGTTGATAATATTAGCAGTTGTTTGGGATAGTATTTTGGCGATGATGGACAAAGATGTGAGAGCTTCTTTGGATGGAATGATTACATTAACGGTCTATTTTTTATTGACTATTTTGTTAATTATAATTATTTTTGCTACAATAGACTTCTTTTTTACACGACATTATTATTTTAAGCAATTAAAAATGTCAAAACAAGAGATAAAAGATGAACATAAACAAATTGAAGGGGATCCTTTAGTAAAAGGTCGTATTCGTCAGATACAGATGAAAATGTCAAAAGAGAGAATGATGGCAGATGTACCTGACGCAGATGTTGTAATTACAAATCCAACACACTATGCAGTTGCTTTGAAATATGACACAGAAAAGTCCGATGCACCTGTGGTGATAGCAAAAGGGATTAACTTTTTGGCATTACGAATAAAAGAGATTGCGAGATTGAGTGATATACCTATCGTGGAAGATCCTGCATTGGCACGGGCATTGTATGAAAAGGTTGAAGTGCAACAGCAAATACCTGAAGTACTCTATAAAGCTATTGCAGAAATATTTACTTTTGTGTATAATCTCAATAATAAAAAATAAGGAATTAATACTATCATGATAAATAAAATATTTTTTTTGTCACTTATCTTTGTAGCAACGCTTTATGGTAAAAAAGATTTTTATTATAATTTTATCAATGAAGATTTAAGTCAAATATCACAAGATCAAAAAGAAAAAATCGTAGGTGCGAATAATAAATTAAAAACAATTCGTAGATATGTTAAAGAGGGTCAACTTGATCTTGCTTTGAAAACAATTTTACTCTTTGAAAATACAAACAAGGTTGCTATGCTTGACTCAACGGCTGTACTGTTACATAGTGAAATACTCTATAAACTCAATACAAAACCAAAATTTGATGAAGTCAATGTACTTTTAGAAACAGCTATTCATAATTCTAAAATCAATCAAGATGATCTTCTTGAGGCGTATAGACTTTTGGTGTTGATAAAAATTAAAGTAGGCAAACCAGATGAGGCTTTGTATTATGCAAAAGCAATAGAACACAGTTTTGATGATCCTCTTTCGAAAGTGTACGGTAAAGTAGCCATTGCTCAGATACATATGAGTAGAAGATCATATGATAAAGCGATTAGAATTCTTAGACAAGAGTTGGTAAATACTACAAGTTTAGAAGTAGCTACTATTATTGCAGATGAGTTATTTGATGCATATATAGCCAACAAAGAGAGAGATGAGGCATATGCATTGGTCAAAAAAGTGTTAAATAAAAATATTGATTATTATGCAAATGATAGTTATAAAGCATTAAAAAAAGTGAATAAACTTGTACAGTCAGATATGTCAGAGTTTGCGATAGAAATTTTAAAGAAGTTACTCGAAAATGCAAGTGAAACAGATAGTATAGATAGTTTTAAATTTAAGCTAGCAAATACTTATATGGAGATAGCAGGGTTCAAAAAAGAGTATATGCCTCAAGCAAAAGCTATTTATGAAGAGTTGATCCAAGTTAAAGACAACAATCCTTATTTTACTCGTTCCAAAATGTTTTTGGATGAGATTATTATGCGTGAGGGAAAATTCGAGCCTGCTATGATGGCGGCTAAATATAGTACTTTTGAGTCGATGCAATATAAAGCGATGATGCAAGAGCTACTAAACTCTATAGAAGATGAAAAATATGAACAAATTATACGAATGCGAAAGATTTATAATGGAATATACCCTCCAATAGTCAAACGATTTGGGTATGAGAGTATAGAACAAATTTACAATATAGTAAACTCAAAAATGGTACAGTTTTATCTCGAAACAAAACAGTGTAAACAGCTTAATAGTGTAATAAAAGATGTTACTGATGATGTATTGATGCTTCTTGTGGAAGATAAAAAAAATGTAGAAAATCTATTTGGTTGTATGGTAGAGATACCAGAAGAGCGTGCTTATAGAATAGCAAAAAATGCTTATGGTAAATCACAAAATAGTGAAATTTATTTTTATTTAGAAAAGATTGCCATATTATTAGATAAATATAAAGATGCAGAAAGCTTTTCTCAAAAGTTAGATATGTTTAGCGATTCAAAATTATTATCTGATGAGTTTTTGTATCGATTTTTGATCAATATACACAAAAATAACCCTTTGAGTATGCAAAACTTTTTTGCCTATGCACGAGCAAATCAAGAGTTCGTATTGAATAATCAAGACAATCCTATGATTATAGATTTTTATTATGAATATTACCTGTATCTTTTAAAAGAAAATGAAGAGGCTGAGGCTGTTGGTATTTTGACAAAACTGTATGAGAAACAAAATGAGATGAATGCCCGCATTTACTCCCCATTTGTAGAGATAGAGCTGGCAAAATATGCAAAACTTGACGATGATTATGATATATCATTGGGTTATTTAAAATATGGATTAAATATCAAAAGAATGAAAGATGGTCGAAGTATTGATAGAAAAATAAAAGAGGATGATTTGGCACATATTTATTATGAGATAGCAAAAATATATGAATTTCAAGAAAAAAAGAACCGTTATAAATCGATGATAAAAAAATGTAAAAATCTCAAAAATACAAAAAGTTTTTATAAAACAATGTGTGATAAATTATGATGGATTATTATGACTATAGATAATCTACTTGATCAGATAGATTCTGAAAAACTTTATATCCCTTTTGGGAGGATTACCCATATTACCTCTACTTCTATCATTGCAGATGGTTTAGATGTAGCTATTGGGGATATTGTCAAAATAGAATCTGTAGCACGAGAGTATAGTGTCTTGGGGATGGTAGCATCTATAAGTGCTGTAAACTTTACGATAGTGCCTTTCTCTTTTATAGATGGATTTAAAATTGCAGATAAAGTTTTTTTACAAAAAGAAGGTTTGAGTATCAAGTGTGGCAATGGACTTTTGGGGAGAGTTGTAAATGCTTTGGGTGAGCCAATAGACAATGCTGGAAAAATACGAGATGTTGGATTTAATGCTCCTATTAATAAAGAAGCGATATCTCCCTTGGATAGAGGTATTATAAACCAGCAGTTTTCTACAGGAGTCAAACCTATAGACTCAATGCTCACCTGTGGAAAAGGTCAAAAAGTTGGTATTTTTGCAGGATCTGGTGTAGGAAAATCAACACTGATGGGTATGATTGTAAAAGGGTGTGAAGCAAAAATCAAAGTGATAGCACTTGTAGGGGAAAGAGGAAGAGAGATACCTGAATTTATTCACTACAATTTAGGAAATAATCTTGAAAATACAGTGATCGTAACTGCTACGAGTGATGAGTCCTCTTTGATGCGAAAATATGCAGCCTTTACAGCGATGGCTATAGCTGAGTTTTTTAGAGATCAAGGGCAAGATGTGTTGTTAATGATGGATAGTGTAACACGGTTCGCTATGGCACAAAGAGAGATAGGTTTGAGTACTGGTGAGCCACCAACACAAAGAGGATATCCACCATCAGTGTTTGCACTCTTACCACAACTAATGGAGCGAGCAGGATCGAATAAATTAGGGACTATTACAGCATTTTTTACAGTACTCGTAGATGGTGATGATTTGAGTGATCCTATAGCTGATCAAAGTAGATCAATTTTAGATGGACATATTGTGCTTACAAGAAAATTAACAGAGCAAGGATTCTATCCCCCTATAGATTTATTACAAAGTGCCTCAAGAGTGATAGATAAAGTGGTCTCAAAAGAGCAATATAATAGATTTTTAAAGTTAAAAAGGGTATTATCATTAATAAATGAAAACGAAGTACTGATTCGTATTGGTGCTTACAAAAAAGGCATGGATAAAGAATTAGACAATGCATTACGTAAAAAAGAGAAAATCAGGGCTTTTTTATCACAAGGTGTAGATGAACTTTATTCTTATGAATCAATAGTCAAAGGACTTATGGAGGTGACAAATGATTGATACAAGTAGCAGTATGTTATATCATATCAGTAATTTAGATGATGAAAGTTATCGTATAGCATATCAAATGGCAAGTGGTAAAAGCATGGAAAATGGAAGTGAAGATGCTATGCTTCACAAAGATTTGATAAGTTTAGAAGACAATTTGCGTGTGACAGAAGGCCTTAAAGAGCAAATAGAAAAAACTATTGCATTTAATGATATTTCAGATACAAATGTTGGTGAGATAAAATTGTCTTTGGATGACATCAAAGCGGACTTAATGAAAGCTTTAAATTCTGGAACAGATAGAACTGATAAAACAGCAATCGCTTCTAATATAGAAGGGATGAGAGAAACTTTACTTGATAGAATAAATACTCAAGTAAATGGAGAGTATGTATTTGCAGGTTCAGATGCCACAAAAGTAACAATGGTAGAAGATAAAGATTATGATATAAATGGTCAACTTGAATTTGAAGGCGATGGTTTCTTAAGAGAGGTTGCTGTAGAATCTGGATCTTATAGAGAAAGAGGAGTAACGGCATATGATGTTGCTTTTTATGATTCAGATACAGCACAAGCAGGAGAAGAGTTCACTTTTAGTGAAGGTGAAAGAGTTATAGATAGCAATGGTAATGAGTGGAAATTTAACGATAACAGCAGTAAACTTCAAAAATATGACTACAATGGTTTGTTGATAGATCCTCTTGTAGAAATTGATGTAGAGTTAGCACCTACTACAAAAGTGACACTCTCTATAAATCCAGCGGAAGATGGTGATGGTGGTAATCTTAAAGGTGATTATGGTATTACAATAGTTAATGAAGATGGTGATGAGTTTGTGATAAATACACATACTGCAGAAGGTAATATAGCAGATGATGATGAGTCTGTTATTGATGCTTTAATAACTGAAATAGGTACATATGCAGCAGCTGATTTTCCAGCATTAACAGTTACTAAATCTGCAAATAATGAGCTTGTAATCACTTCAGCTGATGGTTCTACTACATTTGGAGTAGAGATATACGATAGAGATTCAAACTATGTGATGACAGCTACGAACAAAGTGGAGTCCTCATCTACACAAGGGATACAAAATAGCTATATTGCTGATATTCCTGATGAGTATGAAGGAACACAATTTGCAGCAAAACACAACTATTTTGACGATTTAAATATAGCTATAAATGCTTTAGATGGATATGCTACAAATTTAGATGGAACTCGAGGGCAAGAAGTAACTGATAATCAAGTAAATGATATTTTACAAGCGATGCTTACGAATACAACGACACAGTATGATGCTACCAATAAAGGACATGGAGTACTTGGGGGAAGAAATGCTGTATTTGAATCAAATTATACATCACTTGAAACGCAAGAAACACACTATAACCTCTTGATAGAAGAGTGGGGAAGTGCAGATGTTGCTCAATTGGCAATAGAATCTGCTGCACTTGATTTGACATATCAATCTTTGTATTCTACAATCTCAAAGATGAATGATATGTCTTTGGTTAAATATCTTTAATAGGGACAGACGTACATAAATGACTAGCATTCGAGATATATTTTTCCGTAAAGAGTATGTACTTATAGGATTTGTATTTTCAATGTTAGCGATCATTATCGTCCCTTTACCAAAAGGGGTATTAGATTTTTTTCTAATCTTGTCATTGACTTCGGCTATTCTTATCCTCCTTATCTCTTTATTTATTAATAAACCAACCGATTTATCAACATTTCCTACTTTACTTTTGATTTTGGTACTGTTCCGATTATCCTTAAATATTGCAACCACACGGTCAATTTTAAGTGAGGGACACAATGGACCTGAAGCTGTAAGCTCCATTATCTCGGCTTTTGGAGAGTTTGTGGTGGGTGGAAATATGGTAATTGGGGTAATTATATTTATTATCCTTGTCCTTATTAACTTTATGGTTGTTACAAAAGGGGCAGGAAGAGTTGCCGAAGTACAAGCACGGTTTTCACTTGACTCACTCCCTGGGAAACAGATGGCTATCGATGCTGATCTTAATGCTGGATTTATCGATGATAAGCAAGCCAAAATACGAAGAGAAGAGTTAGCAAGTGAAGTAAGCTTTTATGGTACTATGGATGGTTCTGCAAAATTTGTAAAAGGTGATGCTGTTGCAGGTATTATTATTACTCTTGTCAATCTAGTGGGTGGATTGATGATCGGTATTTTTCAGCATGATTTAAGTGCTGCTGATAGTTCCGAAATATACACAATTTTGACAATTGGAGATGGATTAGTAGCCCAAATACCTGCTTTGATTATCTCTACGGCAACTGCTATTATCATTACTCGTTCCAATGGAGATAAAGAAAAGTTTGCGAGTGGAACTATTGCACAGCTTGTAAATGATAGTAAATCACTTATTATTACAGGTATTGCTCTTTTATTATTTGGTTTGGTTCCAGGGTTTCCTACTGGAATATTATTTTTTATGGGACTTTTACTTATCTCTATTGGGTATATTATCTACATGATAGAAACTGAAAAAGATAATTCTTTTACTCGATTTATCAAAGCTGATGTAAAAGAAACTCAATCTAAAGAAACTGCTGCTGAAGATGAAAAAAATAGACAGAAAAAGAAAAAAACCACTGTTCTTACAGAAGAACAAACTATTGACAAAACAATGAAACTTGAAGTGTTAGAGTTGAAATTAGGAGCACAATTATTACGTCTTGTACAAGGTGATAGTGAACTTTTAGATAAAATCAAAGGGATACGAAATAAAATAGCAGGTGAGTTAGGTTTTGTTATTCCTCAGATTAGAATTAGTGATGATACAGCATTAAATATGAATGAATACTCTTTTAACCTCAAAAGAATACCAATTGCTAAAGGAAATGTAGAACTCAATCAACTCTTAGCGATGGGTGGAATAGCAGGTGCAAAAATCAGAGGGAAAAGGGTAAAAGAACCTGTTTTTGGACTTGATGCTACTTGGATAGCACCTGAAAATAAAGATGAGGCTCTCAATAGAGGATTTACTGTAGTTGATGCCCCTACTATTATCTCTACGCATCTTTCTGAATTGATCAAAAAACATGCAGAAGATATTATCACTAGGCAAGATCTACTCAATATGATTGATAGATTAAAAGAAGATTTCCCTATTATTGTAGAGGAAGCGATGAAAGTAACCACATATGGTTCTTTACTTAAAGTATGTAAAGATCTCTTACATGAAAATATACCTTTGGTTGATATGATTACTATTCTTGAAGCGGTATCTGATATAGCTGAATTGACAAAATCACCTGATATTTTACTCGAACATGTACGATCCAAACTATTTCGGCTTATCACCAATAAGTTTACAGCTCCTGATGGTTCGTTGCATATTATTACTATAAAATCAGAATTAGAACAAAGTTTTATCGGAAAACTTCAAGAGCAACACGGTGTGAGCCAATTGTTATTGAGTATTGGAGAGATCAATAATCTTGTGACACATACAAGAGATTTGATTGCTAAAGTTGAAGCAAAAGGGGTATCAAATATTGCTATGATAGTTGACCCTAGTATACGAAGAAGAATTTCTGAAATATTTGAAAAATTTGGTCTTCATATCGCAGTTTTAAGTCATGCAGAGCTTGATTCAAAGGCAGATTTTACAATCGAGGGTACATTAGAATTTTAAGTATCCTTTAGATAAAATATCGCTAAATTTAACATCTAAAGGATTAGACACATGAACAGCGATTTATTGAGTTCACTTATGCCCCTTGTCGTATTATTTGCGATATTCTACTTTCTGATTATCAGACCACAACAAAAACAACAAAAAGAACACAAAAATATGATTGATGCACTTGCAAAAGGTGATAAAATTGTTACTAATGGTGGACTTATTGTTGAGATCACTAAAGTTGAAGAATCATTTTTGACAACAAAAAGTGTTGATGGTGCAATATTACGAGTAGCAAGAACATTTATATCAAGTAAATGGGAAGACGCATAATCTAAAAATCTTCAAAAGGATGCAATATTGCAATTTCTAAATTATAGACTAGTGATTTTCGCACTAGTCACAATTTTTGGTATAGTTTTTTCTATACCATCTTTTTTACAAACAGATGATGGTAAAAAAATATCATTAGGTCTTGACTTACAAGGTGGTCTTCATATGCTTTTAGGCGTAGAGACACAAAAAGCCGTCGAAGGAAAAATCAAATCTATAGCAGCTACAGTCAAATACTTTTCAGATAATGAAGATATTCTTATCGAAGATTTAACAATTCACAAAGATAATCTAAATTTTATATTACTTGATAGTGATGAATCTTCTAAAGTTGATACTATGTTAGCAGAGATCAAAGGTCTCGATATCAATAAAGGTGCGGATTTAGTCTATACTATACAACTCACACCAATAGAAACAGAGGTAGTAAAAGACTTGGCAGTTGGACAAGCTGTAGAAACGATACGAAATAGACTTGATCAGTTTGGACTAGCAGAGCCATCTGTGACACGACAAGGAAAAGTCGATATAGTAGTAGAGCTACCAGGGATCAAAACACCTCAAGAGGAACAAAGAGCGAGAGAACTTATAGCAAAACCTGCAAATTTAGAGCTGATGGAAGTCAATGAACTTAAATCTGATCAAGTCTATAAAATGACAGCAGAAGAAGCAAAAGATATAGGTAATCTTATTTTGGAAGATACAAATAATCCCAATATCAAATATCTAGTCAAACAAATACCTATTTTGACAGGGTCTGAAGTGGTTGATGCAAAAGTTGCATTTGATCAACAAACAAACTCACCTATTATCAATTTTACATTGAGTACCTTTGGGGCAAAAGTATTTGGAGATTTTACTTCACGAAGTATAGGGAAAAGATTGGCTGTTGTACTTGATGGAAAAGTATTTTCAGCTCCTTCAATACGAGAAAGAATTGGTGGTGGAAGTGGTCAAATTTCTGGAAACTTTACAGTACAAGAGGCTGGAAATGTTGCTATTGCATTACGAAGTGGAGCATTACCAGCACCTGTATTGATGCTTGAAAAACGAAGTGTAGGACCTAGTTTGGGAGCTGATAGCATTAATGCTTCTATGCTAGCATTGGCTTCTGGATTTTTACTTGTAGTTCTCTTTATGATTGTCTATTATGGAAGAGCAGGAGTGATCTCAAATGTTGCTCTTGTCACCAATCTTTTTATCATTATAGCTGTTATGGCGATGTTTGGAGCTACTTTAACACTTCCTGGTATGGCTGGTATTGTACTTACCGTTGGTATGGCTGTCGATGCAAATGTTATTATCAATGAGCGTATACGTGAGTTGTTAAAACAAGGGAAAAGTGTCCATAAATCTATTGAAGATGGATACAAAAATGCTATGAGTGCTATTTTGGATGCAAATGTTACGACACTTTTAGTGGCGGTTATCTTATATGTATATGGGACAGGACCTATTAAAGGGTTCGCTATTACTATTAGTATTGGTATTTTAGCTTCTATGATTACAGCTATTTTAGGAACACATGGTATTTATCAAGCATTTTTACCAAAAATTGCCAAAGATAAAAACTTAAAAAAATGGTTTGGAGTGAACTAATGGAAATATTTAAATCAAATAAAACATATAATTTTATGGGTAAAAGATTGCCATTTTTAGCTTTTTCATCTCTTTTAGTGATCACATCATTTGTATTACTTTTTACAAAAGGCTTGCATCTAGGGATTGACTTTTCAGGGGGAACGCTTGTACAAGTACAATATACAAAACCAGCTCCTATTCAAGATATTCGAGATATTTTGGCTCAAAATGAAAAGTTTGCAAAAGCAAGTGTCACAGAATATGGCTCATTAGAAGAGATTATCATCAAGATACCAACTATCTCTACTTCAATTGGGAATGATATAGGAGATGATTTACGAGCAATATTACAACCTACTGGTACATTTGATGTACGTAGAGTAGATATGGTAGGACCAAAGGTCGGAGATGCTTTACAAGAAAAAGGGATAATGGCATTGAGTTTGGCACTTTTAGTTATCTTGATCTATGTATCTTTTCGATTTGAGTGGAGATTTGCTATTGCTTCTATTTTGGCATTGATTCATGATATTTCTATTGCATTGGGTGCTATTGTACTTTTTAGTGTAGATGTCAATCTTGATATATTAGCAGCTATTTTAACTATTTTAGGATACTCTTTAAACGATACAATTATTGTATTTGATAGGATTAGAGAGGGAGTAACCACCTCAAAAGAGAATGAACTCAATACAGTAGTAAACGAATCAGTATCAAATACCTTAAGTAGAACAACACTTACATCATTGACAACATTTTTGACAGTGTTGACATTGTATCTGTTTGGTGGAGAGATTATCAGCGGTTTTAGTTTTACACTTTTAGTGGGAATTGTAGTGGGTACTTATAGTTCTATTTTTATAGCGGCATCATTTTTGGTACAGCTTAATTTTTCTATCTCAAGCTATAGAGAAAGTGAAGCACTCAAAGAGAAGCGTTCAAAAGAGAAAGATAAGTTAAGAGCACAATTCGAGCAAGGAACAGTATAATTATGAAACTATTTGGTACTGATGGAGTTAGAGGAAAAGCGGGAACCTTTTTAGATGCTATGACAGCACTAAAACTCGCACAAGCAGCAGGTATATATTTCCGAAAACATTCTAAAACAAAAAGAATTTTGTTAGGGAAAGATACTAGAAGAAGTGGTTATATGATAGAAAATGCACTCGTAAGTGGCTTTACAAGTGTTGGGTATGATGTGATACAAATAGGACCTATGCCTACACCTGCTATCGCTTTTTTAACAGAATCAATGCGGTGTGATGCTGGTATTATGCTCAGTGCTTCCCATAATTCTTTTGAAGATAATGGTGTGAAATTTTTTAATGCACAAGGTGATAAACTCAACACTAAAATAGAAAAAGAGATAGAAAATATCTTTTTTGATGAAGAGTTACTTTTAAAATCACAATGTACAGATGCAAATATAGGAAAAGCGAAAAGAATAGATGATGTGATAGGACGATATATTGTTTCTATTAAAAGTTCTTTTCCAAAAGATTTAACTTTAAATAATATGCGTATTGTTTTGGATTGTGCAAATGGAGCAGCTTATAAAGTAGGACCTACTATATTTGATGAGTTAGGTGCTGAAACTATTGTAGTCAATGACAAGCCTGATGGTTTTAATATCAATGAAAAGTGTGGAGCTTTATATCCAAAAGCACTTGGAAAAATTGTATCTGAGTTGAGAGCGGATATTGGTATAGCACTTGATGGAGATGCCGATAGATTGGTTGTCGTTGATGAAAATGGCAATGTAATTGATGGTGATAAACTAATAGGAGCAATGGCTACTTATTTACATAATAATGATCTCCTCCAAGGGTCAGGTTGTGTAACCACTGTTATGAGTAATCAAGCACTTGAAGATTATCTTGCTTTATCAGGAATCCAGCTTCATCGTTCTGATGTAGGGGACAAACATGTTTTAGAGATTATGAAAAATCAAAAGATTAATTTTGGTGGTGAACAAAGCGGGCATATTATTTTTGCAGATGTTGCGAAAACTGGAGATGGTTTAGCTTCAGCATTACAAGTGATTGCTATGATTTTGACAAGTGGTAAAAAAGCCAGTGAGGTCCTTAACCCTTTTGAACTCTATCCTCAAATATTAAGAAATTTAATGGTAGAAGAAAAAATACCTTTAGATAAAATCAAAGGATTAAAAGAGTTACTCCAAAAGTTCAGAACATTAGGTCTAAGAGATTTGATACGATACTCAGGTACAGAAAATAAAATACGACTACTACTTGAAGGAAAAGAGCAATCACTTGTAGAAAACTCTATGAATGAATTGGTAGAATTTATTAAAAGTAAGATATGTTAAAAAAACTTTTTATTACAGTTGTTCTTTTTGTTGTTTTATTTAGTATAGATCAATATATAAAGTTTTTATTTGTAGGTGGATTTGAACAAAAAGGAGAGTGTATATCTTTGATTTTAGTTTACAATTATGGTGTCGCATTTACAATGTTTGCCTTTTTAGCAGAAAGTTTAAAGTATATCCAAATAGTAATTATGTTGGTAGGTATACTATACTTATTTTTAAATAAAGAGATATTTAAACTTTACTATTTACCAAGTGCTTTAATCCTTGCAGGTGGAGTGAGTAATATTTTTGATAGATTTATACACGGTGGAGTGGTTGATTATGTATATTGGCACTGTGGTTTTGATTTTGCGGTCTTTAACTTTGCGGATGTGATTATAGATATTGGTGTTGTGTTGATTTTATTTATAAATTGGAAAGATGGGAAAGAAAAAAAGAGATTAGAAGCTAATTAGCTTGTAATCTTTCCAACTCTTCTCTTACCATATCCACATGCAATACTTCTGTAGTTACACCTGCTTTTTTCGTTTTCTTTCTTACAGATACTTTTTCCCAAATAGCAGCTATATTACCCTCTGGATTGATGATAAAAGTACTTCGTACAACTCCCATATTTTCTTTACCCATAAACTTTTTGAGTTGCCATACACCATAAGACTCACAAACTGTTTTTTCAGTATCAGCTAAAAGTGTTATATCCAAATCATATTTGGCTATAAAGTTTTGATGTTTTTTCGGTGTATCTGGACTTACTCCTAAAATAACGGCATCCAAATCTTCAAACTTTGGCAAAGATTCTGTAAAATCACATGCTTGTGTCGTACATCCTGGTGTGTTATCTCGTGGATAAAAATATAAAACTATCCATTTCCCTTTTAAATCTCGTAGACATATCTCTACTTCATCTTGATTTGGGATACAAAAAGCTGGGGCTTGGTTACCTATTTCTAACATAGTTATTTCCTTGTTTCTCTGAATTTATTTTTTGTATTATAACTTATTTTTCATAGAATTTGGTTATACTTTATTGAATAAAATTAGAAGGAGAAAATTAAATGCCAGAAATAAGTAGATTTTATGGAATAAGAATTACAATATATTTTGATGACCATCCACCATCACATTTTCATGCAGAATATGGAGAACATGAAGCGGTATTTTCTATCAATGATGGAGAGATGATAAATGGTAAGTTACTAAATACAGCCAAAAAGTTAGTCAAAAAATGGTATGGCTTACAAAAAGAAAATATACTAAAAGCTTGGGAACAAATTCAAAATGATGAAGTATTTGAAAAAGTTCCACCTTTAAATTAGGAGATTAAAAATGATACTAAATATAACAAAAGCAGACTATATAAATGAGTTTAAAGTAAAAATTTTATTTAATGACGGAGTAGAAAAGATAGTTGATTTAAAAAATTATATCAATTCTAAAAAACACCCATTTTTTCAACCATTAAAAGAAGTTGAAGAGTTTAAAAAGTTTCAAGTGCATAAAACACTTGTATGGGATAATGGAGCAGATATAGCACCTGAATATCTACACGATAGAGTATAAACTATATATTTATATCTTCTTTTTCATAGAGAGTAAACTTAAAAATGCAAGTAGTGCTATGATCGAAGAGTATAAAAAGAGAAACTCTCCATAGGTTTGACCTGAGAGTAATGCCCCTACAAATCCACCCAATCCATAAGCAACTCCTAGCATAAATTGTTGGGCGAGTTTTTTATTTGAGTACAATGTATAGAGATATAAAATCACCGCACTATGATAGAGTCCAAAACTAAAAGCATGTAAACTTTGGGTGAAAAATGAGATAGTTAATGATTCTGGATAAAGATATAAAAGTAACCATCGAAATGATGTCATAAGTATAGAAAATTGTATCATTAACAATAAGTTTTTTTTCAATAAGGGTGCTTGATAATAAAAGATTAAAATTTCACATATAACTCCAAATGACCATAAGTAACTTGTCATCTCTAAACTTATCCCATAAGAGGTTTCATAAATAGTAAAAAAGTTATAAAATCCTCCAAAACTCACTTGCATTAGAAATATACTCAACCAAAAAGGCCAGTACTTTAAAAGAGAGAATTTTTCATCATCTTTATTGGCTTCGAGTGATACATCATCGTATTGGAGTAAAGTATAAGCACTTATAGCACTTAAAATAGTGGCTAGAAGATAATAATCCAAAGCTACATAAGGATCTGTTAAATATTTTGCCAATACAAGCCCTACGAGCATAAAACCAATTGAGCCATAAAGTCGAGATTTTCCATAACTATCTTTGAGTTCTTTGATAGCGATGAGTTCTATATAAGGAAGTACTAAACTTAAGCATACTCCTAAAATGGCATTATTACACATAAAAAGATAAAAAGAATCAATAGTAAAATAAAATAATGTCGCTGAACTTACTGATAAAAGTAATACAAATTTGAAAAGTTTTTGGTCAAGTTTGACATGTTTGAGAAATAAAAAAGGGGTCAAAAATCGCATCAAAGGAGCGAGTGCTAAAACTATCCCAATATCTGTAGGGCTATATCCTATATCCAAAAGTACTTTTGGTAAAAATATCACATAGACACCTACAGCGGCAAAATAAAAGAGATAAAAACTAGAGAGTTTAAAAAAGAGCATATAGATTTAAATTATTTTTTTTGAACAATGATAACAGAGGTATTCATCACCAAATCTTGAAATGTTTTTTTGTCTTTTCTAAAAAATGGTATGATAAAACCTATGATACTAATGGCACTAATGATAAACATCAAATACCGAAAGGTTGCAGATACAAAACCTAAAGTTTTTTTATCTTTATCTGAAATCAAAATCAAATCATATGCTTTAAATCCTGGAGTTTGACCTTTTTTAACCCAAAAAATAATTACTATCAAACCATAAATAGCCATAGTGATCCAGTGTGCAAATTCATTACCTTGAAAAGAATCTTTTCCATCTAAAATAATATAAGTAGTGATATACATAATCGGCATCATAATCATAAACATATCAGTGATAAATGCCTTTAATCTGAAAAGTGGTGAGGCTGATTGGTTGGGTACTATCTCTTCTTGTTTTTTTTGAATTAATTGTGTATCTTGTGTAGTTTTCCCTTTTTTTATATCTCTCCATCGTGCCATATAATCTCCTTGTGTAGTGTAAAATTTTTGAGTTTGCATTATACAGATGTTTAACCAAAATTACACTATAAAATTTCTCATACTTAAAGTTAATTTGTATATAATCCATTTATGATAAATATAAAAGATATACAAGAAGCAAAACAAAGATTAGATGGTATTGTGAGAAATACACCTGTAGGATATGCACCTATTTTGAGTAAAAATAGTGATGCAGATGTTTATTTGAAAAAAGAAAATTTACAACTTACAGGAAGTTTCAAACTTCGTGGAGCATTTAATAAAATTGCTAAACTTTCAAAAGAAGAGAGAGATAGAGGAGTGGTCGCAGCAAGTGCTGGTAACCATGCTCAAGGATTGGCTTATAGTGCGCAACATTTTAAAATCGATGCTACTATTGTGATGCCTGAGGCTACCCCTTTACTCAAAGTAAATGGTGTAAAAAGCTATGGAGCAAATGTTGTTTTGCACGGGTGTAATTATGATGAAGCATATAAAAAAGCAAATGAGATAGCGACACAAAATAACAAAACTTTTGTACATCCTTTTGCAGATGATGATGTGATATCTGGTCAAGGTACTTTGGCTGTGGAGATTTTGGATGAGATTGATAATGTTGATATGATTATTGTCCCTATTGGTGGTGGTGGACTTATCTCTGGTATGGCTACTGCTATTAAACATATCAAACCAGATGTCAAAATTATTGGAGTGGTTGCGAGTGGTGCGAATGCTATGAAAAACTCATTTGAGGCAAAAAAACAGCTTAATTCAAAATCAGTCAAAACTATTGCTGATGGTATCGCTGTACGAGATGTGACTCCAAAAATGTTGGATTATATTTTGGATTTGGTAGATGATATTATCGAAGTTGATGATACAGAGATAGCAGCTGCTATTTTGTTTTTGTTAGAGCAGCATAAGCTTGTGGTTGAAGGGGCGGGTGCTACAGGTGTCGCTGCTGTGATGCATAATAAGCTAGATATCGTAGGGAAAAAAGTAGTTTTACCTTTAAGTGGTGGGAATATAGATGTCACTATGTTGGCTCAAATCATTGAAAAAGGTTTGGTCAAATCTTCACGAAAGATGAAGCTAGTGATTACTCTGATAGATAAACCAGGGAGTCTCAAACTACTTACTGCTATTTTTGAAAAAGTGGGAGCAAATATCGTACAGATAGATTATGATAGAGATTCTGTATCTTTAGCATTTGGTGAAGCCAATATCACTATAGCTATGGAAACCAAAGGGGAAGAGCATCAAATCAGTATTCGAAATGAGCTGAGTCAAGCTGGATATAGATTTATAGAGGTGTAGGTGACATATAAAAAAGCTTACTTTAAGGGAGAGCTTTTTTATATAATAGAGTGATTGTTATTTTATTGTAAATCCAACGATGGTCATATCATCATTTCTAGTTTGATCGATATTAATTTTTTCATACTTTTCTATCTCATATAATAAGATCTCTTTTTGTTCTATCATAGGTTTTGAACTATTTTCATTGATTAAAGTACGAAATCTACTCTTTCCAAAAGGAAAACCTTTTAACCCACCATTTTGATCGAGGTAGCCATCTGTTGTGATATAAAAACTCATCTCTTTTTCTACAGGTATGAGATACTCTTGAAATACAAAATCAGCATCGGAACTTTTATATCCTATAGAATGCCGTGAACTTTTTATGGTTTGTAGTTTTTTATCGTTGTCAATATAAAATAATGGTGTATTTGCACCAGAATATTTGATAATATTCTCTTTTTTATTAAAATACATAATACCACCATCAAATCCTGCATTGGAAATAGCATCTTTTGAGTCTTGTTTGAGAAGACTTTTAATACTTTTATTAAAAATTGATAGTATCTTTGCAGGACTGACTATCTCTTTACTATGAATAATCTCCGCAATGATTTGTCTCTCTATAGCTTTTACAATCATAGTGACAAAAGCCCCAGGTACACCATGCCCTGTACAATCAATAAGCATCAATAAACATTCATCTTCATTTAATTCATTGAAAAGATAGATATCTCCCCCTACTATATCCTTTGGTTGCCAAATTGTAAAATAATCTTGAAAATATTTCTTAAATTGATGATTGTCAGGAATCAATGCACCTTGGATAAGAGATGCATACTCAATAGACTCTCGTGTATGTTTATGAATCTCATCGACCTCTTTTTTTGCAATATCAAGTTCTTCTATTTTATTTGTAAGATTACTCTGTTGGGTATCAATAATATCTTTCATATTGAAAAACTCTGTATTCATCTCCCCAATTTCATCTAAATAGAACTCTTTTCTTTTTATTTTCTTTGCTCCACATTGGAATTGTTTAATAACATCAGTAAGATAATCAACAGGATCATTTATCTTTTTTCGTAATAAAAGATAAATTAAAAGATTTCCTAAAATAAAAAATATACCCACAAAAAGAATATAAAGAAATTGTTGTTTGATCTTTATATTTATTTGATAAATTTCACTACTTGTACGGTTTTCCAACATCATAATAAGATCATCAATAGGAAGCATGATTTGTTGTTTTGATTGATAGTAAGTAACACTATGTAACAATTTAACAGCGTGGTGTTGCATATTATTTTCCATCTCTTTAAAAGCTTGAACTTCTAAATTGACTAACTCATTTGAGTTTTTTTCAGATTGCTCAAATTTTTCTCTTTCTATTTGAGTAAATGGTAATTTGAGTATTAAGTTTTTTAATGATATCTTTTTTTGTGGAGGATGTTTGGAAGTTCTAAACCCTTTATCCAAATCCCAATAAATTCCTTCATATCCTTGTGGTCTAGCTATTTCACCATTTCTTATAGCTAAGGTATCAAAATATTGTTGTTTAAATTTTTGATTATTTGTGATCGTATAAGTTCTTGCAAAATGTGTTAGATCATCTGAACTTTGCCGTAACTCTGAAATAGCTTGGGTCATCTGTAATTTTTCATTGTAAGCTTGTGCAAGATTATGTTCTGTTCGATCAAGTACAACAATCTCATAAACCAAAAATAAAATCATTGCTAATTCAAATCCAACAATCATAATATTGAAAATATTTAATTTTACATTTAAAATATTGGTTTTTGAAAACTGTGTATAGACAATATATCCCAAAAGTAATAATAAAAAGAATGCAAAGAGAAGTTCTTCTGTGGATAATAGACCTACAAATGATATCTCTTCTGACTGATTCATTTGAGTTGGTTTTTCTTTTTCATATGTTTTATTTCGGATATATGCAAGTTCTGCTTTAGGAATAAGCGTAAAAGCTTTGTTAATAATAGAGGCTAAGAGTGGAGAGTTATGATGTATCCCTATAGAAACTTCTCCATACTTATCATAAAGAGTATCAACAATCTTTAAATTGTATTTTTTTAAGTCCTCCTCATGTACAAAATATGAAAGAAGTGCCTCGTCACCTTTATGAGAAGTCAATTGATGATATGCTGCTTCTAAAGTATTGACTGGTATTACTTTTGTTGAGGGGAAACTCTTACGAGTAGTATCGTAAATAATTGTTTTTTCTTGTATATAAACAGATTTATTTTTAATATCATTGAGTGATTTAATAGTAGTATTATTGTGTCTTGTTACAAGATAGTAAGGATCAAAGCTATATGGTTTTGTATAATAGAAGTATCTCTTTTCTCTCTCTTTTGTATAACTTAACCCCATTATACCATTTAAATTTATACCATTAGAAGCTGTATTAAAAGCTTCTTGCCAATTGTCAAATTTAATAGCTACCATATGTGTACCAGCATATTTATCGATAAGTTTTAAAACTTCTGTATGTAAATTATTGCCATACAGATCACTTGCCCAATAGTTCATAACAGCTATTCTAATAATAGGGTTTTTTAACATCCACTCTTTCTCTTCTTGTGTAAAAATATCTTTTTTTATTTTTTCGTAATATTTTTGAGAAGAATCACTTATCCAGTTATCTTCCATAAGTGTTAAATCTTTTTGATCTAATTTCTGAAACCAACTATCGAAAAGATCTCTATTTTTTGTATTATTTGAGAGAGCACAAATATCATTTGTAGTTGAAAAAATATTGAGTTTTCTAATAATATGATTTTTACTCTCTTTGAGTATATACTGGCTTAAAGCAATACTATCATCATAAATTATATCTACCTCTTTTTTTATAAGTGCATCTACGAGTGTTTTATAGGTTGTAAAAGATTTTATTTTGACATTTTTATATACTTTAAAAAGCTCATCTTTGTAGTCTTCACCGATTATTCCTATTGTTTTAAAAGAACGATTAAAGGATGTTAAAGAGAAAAATGCAGTATCTGTTTTATAGTATGGTTTAGAATATATCATCCACTCTTCATAAGGATTGGTACCTAAAAAAAAGTCCACTTTTCCTTTTTGTACTAAACTTATCGCATCATTCCAATTTTTACCAGCTATAAATTTGATTTTAATATTATTTTTTTTTGCAATCTCTTTATAGATTTCAATAAAAAGTCCAAATGGTTCATTATTGATATTATAAGAGTAAGGTGCATAGTCAGGGTCGTAAGAGACTTTATAAGTTTTTATGTCGTTGGCAAAAAGAATCGTTGAGAAGAGTATAAAAAATAAAATTATTTTCTTCATAGTAGAATATACCTTTTATATAATTTTTTTGTATTATACTTGTTCTTTATAAATTAATCCCTGAAAGCATCAGCTCCATATTTCCATCTTCGCTTATTTTGCTTTTATCCCAAGGTGGATCAAACACAAGATTGACACTACAACTATCCACCTCTTCAAGATCTTCGACATAGGATTTGACTTGATCCAAAAGTGCTTCAGCTACGGGACATGCTGGACTTGTGAGGGTCATATTGATCTCTACAGAGATATAGTTGTTTGTTTTTTCTATATTGACATCATAAATCAGCCCAAGCTCGTAGATATCTATAGGTATCTCAGGATCAAAAACTTTTTTGAGTTTCTCTTGTATTATTTTTTCTTTGAGTTCGTTTTTATTAAATTCAGCCATTTTCACTTACCTCCATTATCTTTTGTATCATTCCTTGTACACCACTTTGTCTGTTGGGTGTGATGATCTCTGTTAGTCCTAATTGCTTTAATATATTGATATCAAACTCTCGTATCTCTTGGAGTGTTTTTTCGTTAAAAATACTCAAAATGATATAGACCAATCCTTTGACAATGATTGCATCACTCGTACCTGTTACGAAAAGTTTTTCATCTTGTATATTGGTCACTAACCATACTTGCGAAGTACACCCTTGTACTAAGTTTTGTTCTATTTTTGAAGATTCTGCTATTTCAGGGAGTTTTTTACCCAAATCAATGATATATTCATACTTATCTAACTCATCATCAAAAAAGTCCAAATCATCTTTTATATTTTCGATAGTTTCTTGAATAGTTGCCATTTTAATCCTTTAACATTCTGATTGCTTTTTTAAGTGCTTTGATAAATTTATCAATATCATCAAAATCATTATAAAATGCCAAAGATACTCGTATCGTACCTTTTATTTGAAGCTTTTCCATAATTGGCATAGTACAATGATGCCCCACTCGTATAGCAATTTTTTGTTTATCTAAAAGTATTCCCACATCATCATGAAGTACACCTTTGATATTAAAACTTTTATTGGAGATAGAATCTTTTGTCGTATTGTAAAACTCCACCTCTTCTATTTTTTTGAGTTCATTATGTAAATATTCATAGAGTCTGTACTCTTGCTTTTCTATAGCGTCATATCCAATCTCATCTATAAATTCCAATGCTCTTTTAAAGCCAATCACACCAGCGATATTTTGAGTACCTGCTTCAAATTTATAGGGGCTTTTTAAAAGAGTTGTTTCATTGTATGTCACAGATCTGATAGTCGCACCACCTGTTTGATAGGGTTCAACCTCGTCTAAAAGTTCTTGTCTGATATAGACAGCACCTACTCCAGTTGGAGCAAATGATTTATGTCCAGATACAGTAAAAAAATCACACCCAATATCTTGTACATCTATGTGCTTGTGAGCCAAACTTTGTGCTCCATCTATCATCACATAGGAGTCATATTTATGAGCCAATTCACAAATCTTTTTAATATTATTGATTGTCCCAAAAGCATTGGAGATATGTGTAATAGAGACAAAAGAATTTGGATTTTTTTGTAAAATATTTTCGTACTCTTCATAATCAAAAGCAAAATTATCTTTGTATCCTACTACTTCTAGTCCATCACCCAATGTTCTTCCTTGCATATGAAAAGGGACTATATTTGAGTGATGTTCGAGTGATGATATGATGACCATTTTGAACTTTTTTGCAAAAGAAGAAGCTATAAAATTAATAGATTCTGTTACCCCTTTTGTAAATATGATTTCACAACTCTCTTTTGCATTGATGAACTTTTGTAGATATTTTCTCGCATCTTCATAGTGGATAGTAGCTCTATTTGCATCTCCAAAATTACTTCTGTGTGTATTTGCACAATAGTTTGTATAGTATTCAAGTTCTGCATCTATTACAGATTGAGGTTTTTGTGTCGTAGCTCCATTGTCTAAATAGACTAAATCATTTTGTTTAAAATAAGGAAAGAACTTTTTGTAACTCATAATAATCCTTTTATATACTCACTTAGATTTTGATTATTCAGTTTGTCATACACTTCATCTCGCAGGGCATTTAAAAGCATAACTTTTGCATCTTTTTCACTAATACCACGACTTTGCAGATAATAAATACTGTCGATATCAAGGTCACCACAAGTAGCTCCATGACTCGCTTCTAGCTCATCTATAGAGATTTCTAAGTGTGGAGTAACCGCTACAAAACTATCATCACTCAATAGTATAGTTTGTGAGTTTTGAAATGCTTTTGAAAATGCTCCATTTTCTTCCACAACTGAAAACATCTTGATTTTTGCAGATGATTTGTCATCGAGAAGATTTGTAAACTCTATATCACTCAAACTTTTTGACTGATGATTTGTCTGAATATCATACTCTACTTGTGAATCATCTTTTAAATCAATCAGTCCATTGAGGGTAAAATTAACCTCATTATTTTTGAGTGTAGTTTGTACACTATTGGTAGAAGCTCCAAACTCATACAATGACATATGTAATGTTCCATTATTTTGAATATCATTGAGATAAGTTATATTGGCACTTTGCATACTTTTCCCTATTTTGATATAGTTGAGTGTTGCATTTTTATGTACTACGAGTGTTCTTTGCACATCAATATCTTTGGTGATAATATCAACAAGTGTTAAAGTTGTATTTTCTTCCACCTCAAATAGAGATGATGGCTCATTTAAAAATGTATAGGTATTGTCAAGTCCCGTAACATTATTTTTATTTATAGTAAATTCATGCTTTTTCATCTTCAAGTCCTAAGTTTTTAAATCCCTTTTCATCTAGCTCTAAAGCAAGAGAATAGTCACCTGTTTTTACTATTTTACCATCTTGTAAAATATGTACAAAATCAGGTTTGATAAGCTCCATAAGTCTATCATAATGTGTTATCATCAGAAGAGATTTTTCTGTATCTTCTTTTAACATACTATTGATTACTTCAGCCACAAGTTTGATAGCATCAACATCAAGTCCAGAATCTATCTCATCGAGCATAATGAGTTCTGGATTTAAAAGAAGTAATTGAATCAATTCATTTTTCTTTTTTTCTCCACCACTAAAACCTTCGTTGAGTCCTCTTTTTAAAAGTTTGTTATCTATACTGTATTGTGATAGTTTACTTTTAAGAAGTTTCATAAAACCCATAGCATCAAGCTCTTCTTGTTTGTTATAGACTCTTTTTGCATTGACAGCTGTTTTTAGAAAATAGCTATTATTTATCCCTGGTACTTCTACTGGTGATTGAAAGCTCAAAAACAAACCTTCGTTTGCAATAGCATCAGGTGAGAGTGCTGTGATTTCTTTCCCTTTATAAACGATAGTTCCACTTGTGATATTTGTATCGTAGTGACCACTTATCGCTTTTACCAAAGTTGATTTACCAGCTCCATTGACACCCATAAGTGCATGAATCTCACCCTCTTTTATCTCTAAATTAAAATCATTTAATATTTTTTTACCGTTTATCTCTACATTTAAATTTTCTATTTTTAACATTTTATTCTCCTTTTTCCATTAACCCACACTACCTTCAAGAGTTACATCAAGCAAAGCCTTTGCTTCTACTGCAAACTCCATAGGAAGATTATTTAATACCTCTTTACAAAAACCATTGACTATCAAAGTAACTGCATTTTCTTCATCTATCCCTCTTTGTCTTAGATAAAAGAGTTGGTCATCAGATATTTTTGAAGTGGTTGCCTCATGTTCTATCTGTGCCGTTCTATTTTTGATCTCATGATAGGGATAAGTATTCGCTTTACAAGTATCTCCTATTATCAAAGAATCACATTGCGAGAAGTTTCGTGTGTTGTTCGCTTTTTTAGCTACTTTTACAAGTCCTCTATAGGAGTTACTTCCTTTCATCGCTGAAATTCCCTTTGAGATAATAGTTGATTTTGTATTAGAGCCTAAGTGTATCATTTTTGTACCTGTATCTGCTTGTTGTGCTTTACTTGAGATGGCAACTGAGTAAAATTCACCAGTACTTCCATCTCCTTTTAAAATACAGCTAGGATATTTCCAAGTGATAAGTGAGCCTGTTTCTACTTGCGTCCATGATACTTTTGAATTTTTTCCTTTACATAAAGCTCTTTTGGTTACAAAATTATAAATTCCACCTTTTCCATCTTCATCTCCTGGATACCAGTTTTGAATAGTTGAGTATTTTATCTCTGCATTTTCTAAAGTAACCAGCTCTACAACAGCAGCATGCAGTTGACTCTCATCTCTTGATGGTGCTGAACATCCCTCGTTGTATGATACATAACTTCCCTCATCCGCAATAATCAGTGTTCTTTCAAACTGCCCTGTGTTTTGAGCATTGATTCTAAAATAGGTCGAAAGCTCCATAGGACAGCGTACACCTTTTGGAATATACACAAAAGAACCATCTGTAAATACAGCACAATTTAATGTAGCAAAATAGTTATCGTTTATAGGGACTACACTTGCAAGATATTTTTTCAAAAGTTCAGGATGTTTATGAGCAGCTTCACTAATACTCATAAAAATTATACCCAAATCTTCAAGCTCTTGATGAAAAGTAGTTTTTACACTCACACTATCAAAAACAGCATCCACAGCCACACCTGCGAGCATTTTCTGTTCTTCAAGAGGAATCCCTAATTTTTCATAAGTTTCTAAAATTTGAGGATCGACTTCATCCAAAGAATCTAATAATTTTTTTGGTGCTGAAAAATAGGCTATTTTTTGATAATCCACTTTAGGATAATTTAACTTTGCCCAATCTGGCTCCTCTTTAGTAAGCCATTTTGCGTAGGCTTTGAGTCTAAAGTCCAGTAACCATTGAGGCTCCTCTTTTTTAGCCGAAATCGCTCGTATCACATCTTCATTTAATCCAACTGGAAATGTATCACTCTCTATCAAAGTCTCAAATCCAAGTTTGTAATCATCTGCAATAATTTTATGTATATCTTTATTGTCACTCATTTTACTCTCCAATCCAAATAGGATAATATATGTCTTATTTGGAAAATTATACCATAAAATTAAAAAAAAATACAATAAGAGAAACTATTTAATATGATTGTTTTAGATTATAAAAACCTATCACTATAATTTTTTGGATTTTGATAATGGTTTGCTATTGCAAGAATATAGATTGTATTTTGGTACAAAGTATAAAATATTGTATAAGGAAATTTTGAAACAACACATTTATGTACTCTATCATTTTCTTTTTGGTATAAGGTTGGAAATGATTTGATTCTGTCTATTGATTGTTTTATATCATCTCTAAATCTTGTAGATAAATTGGTACTTTCATTTTCATAATATGATAGAGCCTCTGAAAAGTCGAATTTTGATAATTCAGAAAATCTAATGTTCATCAAAAAACTCTTCGTATGAAATAGTTTTTAAATCTCCATTATCCAAAGATACCAATCTTTTTTCTACTTCATTTATCCAATTTTTTTCTACATTTCTATCCATTGGATTTAAACTTTGAGTAAGCATATCAGTTAAAAATATTCGTTCCTCTATGGGTAAGACTAACATACTTTTTAAAATTTCATTTACAGACATAATGTTCTCCCAAAAATTTATTTTATTATATCACTGTAAATATCAAAATATGATTATTTGTATAATCCAAACATAAATAAGACAAACTATGGTAAAATATACCACATTTTCACAAAGGTTTCCCATCATAAAATATATCTTTTTATTTATCCCTTTTTATCTTTTTGCTACACCCGTTTGGTTTCATAATATTCCGCATAAAAACTATGAATTAGTCGCCTATGGAGTAGATAAAAATCTTCAAACCGCACGAGATATCGCAAAATCAGAACTCTCAAAACAGATAAAAGTAGAGATCTCATCAAACACAAATATAGATAAATATATAACAAATGGAGCCTATAATAGATCAATAAAAAATAGTATCCAAACCTCTTCAAATGCAACTCTACAAGGGATAGAAATACTCAAAGAGTCAATAGATGGCAGCTTTTGGTATGTGTCCGTAAAATATGATAACAGAACTCTTTTACAAAAAATAAAAGCACAACAAAAAAATATACAAGCATCAAGAGTAAGTAATAGTTATCTCAATTTTACACTTCTAGGAAGAAAGATCTATAAAACTTTGGGGTATTTCCCCTCATTACACTTAGTACGAAAAAATAATTTTTGGTATATAGAGGTAGATAGTAAACTCTTTTTACTCAATCAAAAAGATTTTGTAAAACTTTTTTCAAATACCAAAAGTCAAAATTTGAAACTCTCTACCAATAAAAGAATCTACAAATATCCAGAAGAGATAGTATTTCAAATAGATACAAAAAAAGAGGGATATATTTCACTTTTATACAGTGAACAAAGCGGAAAAGTAGGTATCATCGCCCAAAATATAAAGATACAAAATAGACTCATTTTTCCAGCGCTTAATGCAGAAGATAAACTCATAGCTTTTAACCCTACAAAAAATACACTCAAGGAGTTATATGTAGCGATATACTCAAAAGAAAAAATAAACTTAAGGGCATTTGAACAAATCAGCGACAATTTACTCGATGAAAGTAACTATAATTTTGATAAATTATTGGATATACTAAAGAAAACAAAATACTCAAGTGTGAAGTTGAAAATAAGGGGAAAATGATATGAATGAATTAGATACTACCTATCTAAAAAGATGGCTGAAGTATAGAGACAATCGTAACTCTACAAGTCATGATTATGGTGAGTTTTTGGCAAATGAAACATTGGTAATCATTGAGCAGTTTATAGTAGACACAAACAATTTAATAAAGATGATAGATGTTCATTAGACCACAAGATAAAAGTATGATTATATTGCTTGCTACTAAAATCTTAAAGCAACCTCTTCGTATATTGGCTTATGGAAGTAGAGTTAATGGTGAAGCACATGATACGAGTGATTTGGATCTTGTATTAGTGACAGACAATGAAGAAAAAATAAATATAAGTGAATTTGTAAGTTTTAAAGAGGCGTTGCAAGATTCTAATATCCCTATTTTTGTACAAGTATTAGATTGGAATAGAATACCAAAAAGTTTTCATAAAAATATAATGGCTAATCATGAAGAATTTGTAAGGATTGGGTAGTATACGATTAAATGTTTGCTACTCTCTAATATTTAGATATAATACAAAAAATGTAATATAAAGAGCAAATGATGATAACACAAGAGCAATTAGCACAGGCAATATTAGAACTAAAAGAATCACAAAAACAAACAGATAGACAGATTAAAGAAACAAATGAACAGATGAAACAGACAGATAAAAAGCTTGATAAACTTGCTAAGCTATTTGGAAATGTAGGAAACAATCAAGGCGATGTAGCGGAAGAATTTTTTTATAACTCTTTAGAATCTAAGCCTACATTAGCAGGAATCAATTATGATTTTATCGATAAAAATATTACACGAAGTAAAAAAGGCTTGAAAGATGAGTTTGATATAGTTCTGATAAATGGGAAAGATATAGCGATTATAGAGACAAAATACAAAGCACATACTGCAGATGTAAAAAAACTTATCACTAAAAAATATGATAATTTTAAAAAACTCTATCCTGAATACAAAGAGTATACACATCATCTAGGACTGGCAAGTTTTCATATGAATGATGATGTAAAAGCTTTAGCTTTAGAAAATAATGTCATGCTTTTGCAGAGAAAAGGTGATATAATAGAAACTATTGTACCTTAGATAAATGAGACATCAAGTTCAAGAGATATTAGAAGATAAATCACTTCTATTAACCCAACACTATTTTAAACTTCAGCGATTATTTGAGCAGAAGTATGGAAAAGACACGATTGTGCTTATTGAGATTGGTACTTTTTTTGAGGTGTATGAGGTCAATAATGAGGAGGAGCAAGTAGGGAAAGCTAGAGAGATAGCGGAGCTTCTTAATATTCAACTCACTCGAAAAAACAAATCAATTTTAGAAAACAATCAAAAAAATCCACTGATGGCTGGAGTCCCTGCTGTTTCTTTTGAAAAACATATCAATCGTATCATACAAGAGCAAAAGTATACTGTAGCTATCATAAAACAAGTGGGAGTTCCTCCCAAAGTAAAAAGAGTTTTGGAGGCTATTATCTCCCCTGGAACTAATTTTGATTTTGCTGTTTCTAGTGATGAAAATAATATCACCTCTATTACTATTGATCAGGTTCGTGGTAATTATCTTGTAGGATATTGTGCTATAGATGTGACCACTGGAAAATGCTATTTCAATGAAGTTTTTGGGACTAGTGAAGACCATAGTTTTGCACTTGATGAGGTATTTAACTATATGAATATGCATAAAACGAGTGAAGTAGTGGTCACCTTTTTGGATAAAAATATTGATCAAAAAGAGGTGTGCGAGTATCTGGAGCTTTTCCATAAAACTTTTCATATCTCTACAATACGACCGAAAATATCATATCAAAATGAACTTTTTAAAAATGTATTTCAGATAGAATCACTTCTTACTCCCATAGAACACTTAAATATGGAGCGGTATGCGATGGCGAGTGAATCGCTTGCTATTTTGATAGATTTTGTGATAGGGCATGATAGTCAAATTATCGAAAAGCTCTCTACACCTATCAAACTTGATGTGAGTAAATATATCTATTTAGGCAATAATGCTTTAGAACAGCTCAATATTTTAGAAGCGGCACACCAGCCAAATTTATTGAAGCTTGTCAATAACACAGCTACAGCGATGGGGAAACGACTTCTAAAAGAGAGACTGACTCATCCTATAAAAGATGAAAAAGAGCTACTGAGACGCTATAAACTCTCATCAGATTTGTATGACTATCATACTCCTATCGAGAATAGTTTGAGTAATATTTATGATATAGAGAGACTTCTTAGGCGAATCAAACTCAATCGTTTACACCCTTTTGAACTCAACTATTTGTATGATTCTTTGGAAAGTATTCGAGAAGTGGTTGTCTTTATGGAAAATTATAATTTTGTAAAACCACCTTGCACGAGTGAAGAGATAGAGATATTTATCAAAAATATAAACAGTACTTTTGACTTGAGTTCTTGTGGAAAATTTATGCTCAAAGATATAGACTCCAATATCATAGCGAACGGAATAGATAGTAAAATAGATGCACTCTTAAAAGAAAATGAAGCACTTGAAAATCAGCTTGATATTTTTCGTACGCATATTTTGAGATTTTTAAAAAGTGAAGATAAAAATCTTGTCCCTATCAATAGACTTGGAAAAGAGGGGTTTTTTATAGGATTGACTAAAAATCGATATAGTTCTATCAAAAAAGAGCTTTTGGAGTCGCATCTTATCATCGATGATGATTTGTATCTCTTTAAAGATTTTACTATCAAAGTACAAACTTCAAATGTAAAAATCACCAACAAACTCACAGCCACTATCTCTGATACATATGTCCATAATTTACAAAAGATAATTGTACTCAATAAGCTTGTATTTAAAGAAAAAATAGAACACTATGAAAATAAATTTGCTCAGATGTTACAAGAACTGGTTTCATTTATAGCAGAGATAGATCTGACTGTATCCAATATCAAAACAGCCAAAAAGTACAACTATGTAGAGCCAAAAATAGTACCACAAAAAGAGGAAGAAAAATCAAATTTTATAGAGGTGATAGATCTACGCCATCCGATCATCGAATCTACAGAACAAAATGGTATCTATGTGCCTAATGATATTATCTTGGGTGATCTACAAATGACATCAAAAGAGCATAAAAATAATCTTATCTTAAAAAATGCTCGACCAAATAATCAAAATGACAATAAAATGCATGGTGTTTTGCTCTATGGTATCAATAGTAGCGGAAAAAGTTCGCTGATGAAGTCTATAGGGATTGTGGTGATTATGGCACAAGCGGGACTCTATGTACCTGCGAAATCTATGCGGTTTTGTTTGTTTGATGAGGTATTTACTCGTATCTCTGGGAGTGATAATATCGCTAAGGGTTTATCCTCTTTTGCCGTTGAGATGTTGGAACTCAAAAATATTTTTAACCGTGCAACTCCAAACTCTTTAATCTTGGGTGATGAGATAAGCCACAGTACAGAAACAATGAGTGGAGTCAGTATCGTAGCTTCTGCCATTTTAAAACTCGCACAGCTCAAATCTATCTTTGTATTTGCGACACACCTGCATCAGCTTCCTGAGATAGAAGAGATAGAAAAACTCAAAAATATTATCTGTTTGCACTTGAGTGTTTTGTATCATGAAAAAGATGACAAACTTATCTTCGATAGAAAACTCTCTTATGGAAGTGGGAGTAGTATGTATGGTTTGGAGTTTGCGAAGTCTTTACATATGGATAAAGAGTTTTTAAAAGTAGCCAATGATATACGAAAACGGCTTACTGATGACTATGATACAGTAGAGCGGTTGTCTCAGAAAAAAACAAGCACTTATAACAAAGACTTGTATGTAACAGCATGTGCCATTTGTGGAGCGAAAGTGGATGATGTACACCATATCCAAGAGCAACAAAAAGCAGATGAAAAAGGTTTCATAGGTCATATCAATCAAAATCACAAGTTTAATCTAATCCCTTTATGTAAAAAACATCATAAATTAGTTCACGAGGGCAAGATCAATATCAATGGTTTTGTAACTACCTCAAAAGGGTTGGAGTTACATTATAGTAGTTTGGAGTAATAAAAAAATTTACTACAAACAAGTACTTCCTCTTAATTGGTAAATATTCAATTTATCAATTGTTATCACACTAAACTATTACAATCACTACATCATTCTGAATAATCTCATTTTATTATAAACAAATCCTATATTAATATATAAAGAAATAATATATTATATGTCGTTATATAACAAGATCTATTTATTAATAAGTCGTATATTAAATGATTAATATTTTTTAAAGTCGTTTTATAGATTTAAAAATAAATTTATAAGTCGTTTATGATAATAAATATTTATTTATAAGTCGTTATATTAAAATAATAATATATTTTTGAGTCGTTATAATTTTATTACTCATCTATCTATAAATATGGGTAAAAAAAGCTTGTATTTGATAGTATGCATATTTTAAAGTTGTATGGAGTAAGGAAATGGAAGAAAAAAATACAAATAGAACTATTAGCTATTTTGGTGCGGTTGCAATTGGTGTAGGTGGTATGGTAGGTGGAGGGATATTTGCTGTTTTGGGTGAGGCTGTCTCTTTAGCACATGGGGCTTCTGTGATAGCTTTTTTACTCGCTGGTATTGTAGCACTTTTTACAGCGTATTCGTATGCCAAACTCTCTGTACAGTTTCAAACAAAAGGGGGTACGGTAAGTTTTATCGATGAAGCTTTTGGACACAATCTTTTGTCGGGGAGTGTTAATTTTATGCTTTGGTTGAGTTACTTAGTGACTATCTCTTTATATGCGGTTGCTTTCTCTTCCTATGCCAAGGCTCTTTTTATAGATGATGCTGGTTTTTGGATAGATCATCTTTTTATTAGTATGGCTATTATTTTACCTTTGATTATCAATCTGATAAGTGCCTCTTTTGTGAGTCGTTCGGAAACTATTATAGTGATTGTAAAAATGATTTTGTTGATTGTGATTGTAATCGCTAGTATCTTTTTTGTAGATGTTGAGCGATTGTCTCCTGCGAAATGGGAAGATAGTTTTTCTATAGTGGTTGCTGGTATGATTATATTTGTAGCCTACGAAGGTTTTGAGCTGATTGCAAATGCCGCTGAAGATATCAAAAATCCTAGCAAAAATCTCCCTCGTGCTTTTTATACCTCTGTTTTGGTAGTCATAGTGTTGTATATCTTAATCGCTATTATAACAGTAGGAACAGTAGGAGAGTCACAGCTTTTAGAAGCCAAAGATTATGCACTAGCTATCGCTGCCAAACCTGCTTTGGGTGCTGTTGGGTTTACACTTGTATCAGTAGCAGCACTTTTGGCAACATTTTCAGCAATTAACGCCTCTATTTATGGAAATGGAAGATTGGGATATATTTTGGCTATTGAGGGTGAACTCCCAAAAGTATTTAGGAAAGAAAAAAATTCTATCCCTACTATGAGTATCCTTATCACCACTTTTTTTTCTTTGATTTTGGCAAATAGTATTGATTTATCACAGATTGCGATTATAGGAAGTGCCAGTTTTTTATTGATATTTTTTATTGTGAATATGGCTGCTTTACAATTGTATAAACAAATAATAGCAAATCGTTTGATTCTTATTTTTGGGTGTATTATAAGTTTTATAGCTTTGGTGACTCTGCTTATCCATACATTTTTAAATGATACACAAGCTATAGTGATATTTTTTGCTTTTATAGTACTCTCTGTAGTTTTTGAGTTACTTTATGGAAGATTGGTACGGAAACATATTTTTAATAGACCGCTGTAAAAAGGAGAGCTTTTTCTTTTTTCATTAAGAGAGCATTAATATAGGAGGTGTATTATTTTATACTATTTTAATTATAAGGAAAATTTTATGACAAAAAGTCAAAAACGAGATATTGCTACTTCTGCTACAACGCTTATATTTTTAGTTGTGAGTACGACAGGTATTTTAATGTACTTCCATCTTTTCAAAAACTATACAAAAGATTTGCATGAAATATTGGGGCTTGTATTTGTTGTTGCTGTTTTTTTTCATGTTTTATTTAACTTTAACAGTATGAAACAATATTGTTCAAAAAAATCTTTTTTAGGAATAAGTATCATTGTATTATTGGTATCCTTAGTTTTTATCTTTAATGCACCAGATGGCAAGGGATCTAAGGGTGTTATTGTCAATAAAGTTTTTAATGCAAATATCGAAAAATCATTCTTAGTATTTAATGATGATATAAATCTTGCTAAAGAAAAATTAAAAAAAGCAGGGATACAAATTGAAAATTCAAAAACTATTGAAGAGGTCGCAAATAATAACAATACAAATTCTTTTAAAATAGTTGAAATAATTACACAAAAATAGGAGATTGAGTTAATAAATTTTTTAACTCAATTTACTATTAAATTAGTGAGCTGAAAGTTTGACTAGCTGATCTATCATAAGATTTGCATTGTCGTTGCTGAGTGGTTTTTCATAAGTAGTCAATATCTCTCGTGCAAGTATATTTGCCCCTAAATGTTGAAACATTATACGCATAGCTTGTAGCCCTTTTGCACCACCTCCACCACTGTGAGTTGCGAGTCCTACGATTTTTTCATTAAAGGCATCTCTCCACTCTTTTGTTGCTCTTGAAGTCCATGCCATTGCATTGTTTAAAACAGGAGGCATTACACCATTGTATTCAGGTGCGATTATGATAAAAGCATTTAAAGAAAGAATTTTTTCTGCTAAATCTTTTGCAGTATCTGGGATCCCATTTCTTTCCTCTTCAACTGTACTGTACAATGGGAGGGTTAAATCTACAAGATTTATTAGAGTTGTTTCTACATTTTTAGCTACTGCTAACTCTTGTATTTTATCACCTAATTTTCTGTTGTTACCAGCACTTGCTACGAGTATTCCTATTTTTGACATGAGTTTTCCTTTGGATTTGAAATCGTGACATCTCATTAATTTTTATATTTATAAAATTCTATCAAAAAGAAGTTTGCAAAAGTTATAAAATATTTTCTAATTCTGTTCTCTAAGATAGATTATATTTAGAATTGAGTGATGAGATGTTGTATGTAGAAAACAGATAAGAATAATTCTTATCTGCTCTAGTCTTTCTATTAAAAGAGTGTTGGAATATCTTTTATATCAATATATTCAATACCTTTGATCAGACCATTTTCCAATCTATACACTGTAAGTTTTTCTTCTTGTTTAGAAAATCTTGTATCATCTTCTTCCTCAATAAGTAAAACATTGTAGTTATATTTTTTCATTTTAGGTAATGCAAATAAATAAGAGATGATTGAAGGCATACCTGAAATATCTGCTATAAATACAGCATTGTTTTTTTCTAAGAAACCTTTTTCTTTAGCACTTAAAAATTCATTTAATCCTGCAGAAGTTGCTTTTTCGGCAGAAAAGATTATAGTTTTAACATCTGCATCTATAGTGTGTGTTTTTTCAAATTGGTCAGCGAGTTTTAAACTCCCTATATTGCTATTAAGATTAAAACTATTTGAAAACAGTGCAGTTGATAGCACAGCGAGTACGAGTATTTTTTTTATCATTTGATTTCCTTGTATTATAAATCGTAAATGAATTTTAACATTTAATTCATAATAAATATTATTTTTAAAATATTAACTTTATAAATTAATAGTAAATTTTGCACCATAATATTCTATACCTTCATATATAAAATTTTCATTAGACACCTCAATACTTCCATTTAATAAATTTTGTAGAAGTTCATATACTAAATACAATCCTAAACCTGTCCCTTGACTTTGATGTTTAGTTGTAAAGTAAGGATCAAATACTTTACTAATATATTGTTCATCTATACCACCTCCACTATCATGATTCGAGTAACTCTCCAATTGCAGATATTTTTTCTTTATTTTTTAACATTGCATCTTTATGTTGTAATTCTTGTTTTTGATATACCACAAGTGCAGCTCTATCTAAAACAGTAAATAATTGCATTATATCGATAGGTTTAATAATATATTTATCTACATGCAAGTCTATAGCTTTTTTTCATCAGATATTATTCTAAAAAATTTTACTACAGATGATATAAATGAATAATCAACTTTCTACTTCAGGTAAAAACTGTGTAAATATTCCTACTAAATCATTCAGTACTATAGGTTTACTTAAATATTCATCCATTCCTGCTTCTAAAAATTTCTCTCTATCTCCTTTTATCGCATTTGCTGTCAATGAAATAATTGGGATATGTGTTAAATTATTCTCTTTTTCTATTTTAAGTATATTTTGTACCGCTTCTGTTCCATTCATATTTGGCATATTTTCATCCATAAGTATCAAGTCATAATCTCCCTCTTTAAACATACTTATAGCTTCTACACCATCATTTGCAAATGCAAAACTTAATCCTAACTTCTCCATAATAACTTTCATAAAAAATTGGTTTGCTGTATTATCTTCTGCAATCAAAATATTTGCATTTTTATCAAAACCTTTTTTTGTTTTTTCTTGTGTAGGAAGCTTTACAATTTCCTCTTTACTGTCCATAAATAGCTCTAAAAGTGCATCTTGTATACTAGATGGTGTAAAAGGAGGATCGATAAGTGCTACTTTACCATCAAGTTTTTTAGAAATTTTTTGATTTAAAGATGTTTTTATTATAATCATAAAATGCCCCCTATCCAAAAATGACTGTATCTCTTCATCACTATACATACCAAATCCTACTATTATCAAAGGATAATTTATAGGAGTAATATCTTCTATATTATCAGGAAAAGCAAGATCTTTCATCCCAAATGACTCTAAATATTCTTTAAGTAAAGTTAATTTATCATCATTTTCCCTCTTATAAAATAAGGCAACATTTATATTCTTTAAATTGGGAAGTGATCTAACATCATCCTCTTTTTCATTTAGAAGTTCCACTTTAATGCTAAAAGAAAATGTACTCCCTTTTCCTAATGCACTCTCAAGTTCTAAATTAGAACCCATCATTTCTAATATCTTTGAACTAATAGAAAGCCCTAAACCCGTACCACCATATTTTCTACTTGTAGAGTCCTCTTCTTGAGAAAATGATTTGAAAATTTTATTATGATTTTCTTTGGCTATACCAATTCCATTATCTTTTACCTCAAAAAGGATAGTACTATTTTCGGAGTTATATTTGATCTTTAATGAAACAGTCCCTTTTTTATTAGAAAATTTTATCGCATTACTCAAAAGATTTGTGAGTACTTGTCGTATTTTTAAACTATCGATTATTACTTTTTTAGGTAAATAAGGATCAATATACAAATCAAACTTAAGATCCATATCCTCTGCTTTTGCAAAGAAAAGAGAACCAATACTCCCAAAATCTACATGTGGATTTACAGCGATACAATCAAGAGTCATTTTCCCACTTTCTATTTTTGCAAAATCTAAAATATCATTAATAATAGAAAGAAGAGAATCACTACTATTTTTAATAGTTTCTAAATATTTAGATTTTTCTTTATCTGTTTCATTGTCTTTTAGTATATTCACAAAACCCAGAATTGCATTTAATGGTGTTCGTATCTCATGACTCATATTTGCTAAAAATGTAGATTTTGCTACATTTGCACTTTGTGCATCTTCTGTTGCACTTTGATATTGTGCTGTTCTTCTTCTCACTTCTTTTTCTAAACTTTCATTAAATATTAAAAGTTCTCCTTGTTGAGTTTCAACCATGTCTTTATACTCTTCAAATCTTTTTTTAATAGCATAAGAGATATAGAGTGAAAATAAAAATAAAACCCCAAATATTAGAGTATTTATGGTCATTATATGTGTAATATGATTTTTATTCTCTTTATAAAACTTATCTTGTTTTGTTTTAATATCTATATTTATATCATTAATATAAAATCCAGAACCAATTAACCAGTTCCAATCTTGATATCCTTTTATAAAAGATTTTTTTTCAGATTGTTTACTAGTACTTGGTTGACTAATCGCAATATATGAAATAAACCCTTCACCTTGTTTTGCAATTTTAATCATCTCTTGCATTACAAAAAAACCTCTTTTATCTTTCATATAGAGTTTATTTGTACCTATAAGTTTTGAATTAATATTAGACAAAATTGTACCTTCATAATTTGAAACAAATATATATCCATTATCATGACGATGAATACTTTGTATTTGATTGAGTATCTTTTGTTTTAATTCATTTTCCCAATCTACCATATATTCACCCGTTGCAATTACCCAATTTAATGGCTCAAATAATTTATTGAAACCTATTTTTTCATATTGAGTTTCTTTATTATTAGGTTTAATCCACCACCATTGAGTAAAACCTTCTTTTTGATCTTTGACTAAAGCAATTCTTTCTTTAACATGAAAGTTCCCTTTTTTATCTTTAACATGAAGAGCATCACTTCCTTCTCTACTTGGTCGTCCTGGAGCTAATATCGTTTTACCTTTTAAATCATAAATAAAAAAATACCCTCTACCATTATTAAATCGTATATATCGAAGTGCATCTTTAATCATCTTTTGTATTTCTACTTTAGGCTTATTTTTATTATTTTCATATATTGTCATAGCAATAGAATGAGCTTCATATACATGCTTTTTTACATTTTCTTTTAATTCTTTTTTTGCTTTACTTCTTTCAAATTCAATTAATTCATACACTTCTTGTACTTCTTCTTTAATATAAAGTTCTTTTTGTAAAATAGTTTCTTTTTTAATTTTGTCAAGTTCTTGTGTAAATTTACTATTATTAGATGTGTATAGATAATAAGAGATAAATAGAGATACTAAAATTAAAGATATTGGACTTAATTTTAGGAGTAAAAGTATTTTATTTTCATTGTTATTTTTTAGCATATTTAATTTCCTTTGTTATTATTAAGAACTTTAATTATCATTTCAAATAATCGATCTTTAGTAATAGGTTTAGTTAAATATTCATCCATTCCAGCTTCTAAAAATCGTTCTCTATCTCCTATTATTGCATTGGCTGTAAGTGCAATAATAGGAGTGTGAATTTTATTATGTTCTTTTTCATATTCTAAAATATATTGAGTTGCTTCAATACCATTCATGTTAGGCATATTTTCATCCATTAAAATAATATCATATTTATTATTTTTGTACATCTCAATTGCTTCTACACCATCATTAGCAATCTCAAATTTAAAATTTAGTTTTTTTAAAATTATTTTAATAAATAATTGATTTGATTTATTATCTTCAACTACTAAGACTTTTAAATTTTCAAAAGTCTCTCCTGAAGTGATTGTAGTTTCATTAATCTTAACACTTTTTTTTACTTCTTTTATTGGTAATGAAAAATAAAATTCACTTCCAATTTTATTTGTTAAATTTAAACTTAATTCTCCACCCATTTTTTTTATCAAATTAAAACTAATCGCCAATCCTAATCCTGATCCACCATATTTTCTTGTAGTTGATGTATCTTCCTGTGTAAATGGTTTAAAAATATTTTCTGCATATTCTTCACCAATCCCAATCCCCTCATCTCTTACATTTACCAACAATAAATTATTATTATATTTTATTGTTAAATATATATTTTTACCTTGTGGTGTAAATTTGATTGCATTTGATAGTAAATTTGTTATAACCTGATTTATTCGTAAAGAATCACCTTCTAAAAATTTGGGTATATTTTCTTCAACAAAGTGTAATTGAATATTTTTTCCATCTAACTGTGATTGAAATAGCATTACAATTGATTGAAATTCTTTTTTCGTATTAAAAGTAATTTTTTCAATACATAACATATTAGTTTCTATTTTAGTAAAATCTAGTATATCATTAATAATACTTAGAAGTGACTTACTTGAAGTAGTTATAATATTAAGATATTTTAGATTTCCTTTATCAGTTTCATTTTCTCTTAAAATATCTATAAATCCCATAATAGCATTTAGTGGAGTTCTAATCTCATGACTCATCGAAGCTAAAAAGGTATCTTTTGCTTTTGATGCAGAGATGGCTTCTTTTACTTTTACTTCTAACATTTTGTTATTACGCACTAGCATACTTTGATATTTATATATACTGAAAAAGATTATCAATAATAGAATATCGATTATTAAATTAAAGGTAATTATTGTTTTTTTACTCTGAATGATGATGTCTCTTGTATTCATAGTAATTATTGAAAATATATGCAGATTACTATCATCGTAAAATTGAATAATATTTTTCAAATTTTTATTATCTAAAATAGTTTTTATTTTAATGTCTTTTATATGTGATAGGGCTATTTTATAATCAATCTTTGGTGTTGATATAGTGTCTATTTTAACACTATTAAATGCTTTTGAAATTTTTGATAATGATTGATTTGTCAGAACCTTACCACTGTATATCCATCCATTTACTTGACCAGTCTCATCACTTTTTAATATATCTGATTTTATTAGGTATAGGTACTCAGACTTATATTTTATAATTGTATTCAATTGTTTTGAATTTTTAAATCTTTCTAAAATATAGTTTTCAAATTCCTTATTATCACTATTGAGTATTTTATTTTCATATTTTGAAAAAAGTATTTTTTGTTTATTATTTGAATATATCATAAAATCAACATCTAAAGCCTGTAAAGTATTTGTCCCTTCTCTAAAATTTTCATATAAATAATCCTGATCAGAGGTAAGTATAAAATCATAACTATCATCCCATTTACTGTAATCATTAGTGATATTTGATATGTTTTTTATATCACTATTCATAGAAGAAAGGATTATATTTATGTTATTTTGATTTTGATTCTTTTCAAGTGCTAAAAAATCACTAATTATTAATTTATGGCTTATAAAGAAAATTAGTAGTAGTAAACCTAAATAGGAAAAGATGAGGAATAGATTGATTTTGACTGATTTTACATTCATTGACTTTACTTTGTATTGGTATTATTATAATAGCATAATTTATTATTTTATCTAAAATTGAATTAAAAAGAATCAAATTTAAGATACTTAAGAATTGAGATTAGATACAATATATAATTAAAAATGTAAAAGATTATTTAAAACACCAATTCAAAAAAAGATAGATGAATTTGTCATTAAATAAAAATAGATTAAAGGTAGAATATGCAAAATCTAACAATCAAAGCAAAAATATTAGCACTGACAACAACAGCAATGGATGAGATTAATACAGAAGTAACAGCAATTAGTGAAGCTATTTCTGTAATAGATCAAATAGCATTTCAAACAAATATATTATCATTAAATGCAGCTGTAGAAGCTGCAACTGCTGGTGAAGCAGGAAAAGGTTTCGCTGTTGTTGCACAAGAGGTTAGAAATCTAGCTTCAAGATCAGCAGAAGCTGCTAATGAGATTAAATCATTAGTATCAAATGCAAGTGAAAAAGCAAATGATGGTAAGAAAATAGCAGATACTATGATACATGGTTATCATGGTTTAAATGATAGTATATCTAATACAGTAGAAATAATATCAGATGTAGAGATGGCAAGTAAAGAACAACAAGCTGGAATTGAACAAATTAATAATGCGGTAACAGAACTCGACCAACAAACACAACAAAATGCAAATGTTGCTAATGCGACAAAAGATGTTGCTATTCAAACACAAACTATTGCTACTCAAATTGTAAATAGTGCGAATGAAAAAGAATTTATAGGAAAAGAGAATGTACAAGCAAAAGATATAAAAATATAGAGTTAAAATATGCAAATAAGAATATATTATGAAGATACAGATGCTGGTGGTATCGTATATCATTCCAATTATTTAAAATATTGTGAGCGAGCTCGAAGTGAGTTTTTTTTTCAAAAGGGGATGACACCTGTTGTAAATGATGCTCATTTTGTGGTTCGTAAGATGGATTGTGATTTTATAAAGAGTGCTTTATTTGCGGATGTTATTGTTGTGAGTACGAAAATTTTGGAGGTGAAAAGAGCTTCTTTTATTATAGAGCATGAGATACACAAAGATACTATATTGTTATTTAAGGCAAAAGTCACGCTAGTATTGGCAAAAGAGGGGAGACCTCAAAAGATAGATAAAAATACAAAAGATATGTTACAGTCACTTTTTGCTATTATATAAAGAATAATAAACTTTTATAATGGACATACAATGACAGTAAATATAACACTTCCAAATACATCTTATGATATCACAATTGATACACTTCAAACAATCACTTTAGACAAAAAAGTGGTCGTAGTAACCAACCCTACTATCTCTAAACTTCATTTGGATTATTTACTTTCAAAACTTATTATACAAGATGTAAGTGTTTGTACTATCCCTGATGGTGAACAATATAAACATATGCAAACTATTGAAGATATTTTGGAGCATTGTTTTGAACATAAACTCAATCGTAGCTCTGTGCTTATCGCTTTTGGTGGAGGAGTTATAGGAGATATGACTGGATTTGCTGCGAGTATTTACCAACGAGGAATTGATTTTATACAGATACCTACGACACTTTTATCACAAGTAGATGCAAGTGTTGGTGGAAAAACAGGGGTCAATAATAAATTTGGTAAAAATCTTGTAGGGGCATTTCATCAGCCAATAGCTGTCAATATAGATCCTTATTTTTTGACCACTTTACCAAAAAGAGAGTTCGCAGCGGGTGTAGCAGAGATAGTCAAAATGGCTGTGTGTTTCGACAAAGATTTTTTTGAATGGTTAGAGCAAAATGAACTTAATGATGATTTAGGTGAAAATATAGCTATAGCGATACAGAAATCTGTGAAGACAAAAGCTTGGGTTGTGAGTCAAGATGAAAAAGAGAAAGGTTTAAGAGCTGCTTTGAATTATGGGCATACTTTTGGGCATGTGGTAGAAAATGAAACAAATTATGATACTTATTTGCATGGTGAAGCTGTAGGGATAGGGATATGTATGGCAAATGCAGTTTCTGTCAAATTAGGATTGATGACTCAAGAGGAATCAAATAGAGTGAAAAATTTACTTGAAAGATATAATATTCCTACAAAGTATACTATCAAAGATGTTGAAGATTTTTATGAGCATTTTTTCTTGGATAAAAAGAGTTTGGATAATAAAATCAAATTTATTTTGGCTGAAGGATTGGGTGCATGTAAGATCACTGATGAGGTTTCAAAAGAGGTGATAGTGGAGGTATTGCAATGTTTCTAGGGAAAAATCTTTTTCGATTTTTTCTTTTTTTAATTTTCTTTCTAAATTTTGTCTATGCTGTAGATATTACAAAAGAGAGTATTGAAAGAGAAGCAAAAATAATACAACTGAAACAATCCTTATTTGATGTCAATAAAGAGTTGGAAAAAAATATTTGGGTTACGAGATATAACAATTATTTGACTTATCGAGAGATTGAAAAAGAGCTTGTCAAAATTAAAAAAGATGCAAAAAAATATGGGCGATGGAAAGGGGAAAAATACAAAGAGCTTTCATACCAACTCAATAACAAAATTCGTATCAAAGAGAATGAGCTAGAGTTTATAAGTGAATATAAAGATTCTCCTATTGGACGACAAATTAGTCCAGCGGCTATTGGTAAAATACCTACTGTTACGAACCCTTTTTCTATTATAGCTGCACTCTCTTATATTCGTATGCTTAATGAAAATGTGGAAAATTATGAGCAGATCAATACAGAACTTACTCGATTGCTTGATGTAATCACGGTAAAAATTAATATATCAAAAGAGTTGTATACTCTGACTCAAGAGAAAGAACTCAAAGAAGAACTTGAAAAATTAAATTTGGAATTAAAAAACTTTATTATGGTTGTAGATATTGTTTCTACGACCGATGAGGTGTACAATAAAAAGGTGCGACAAACAACTCAAGAGGTCAAAGATATGATCTCTGAAGAGATATGGCGTACTGTCAATCTTATGATTATTATTATTGTATTATTTGTGGTATCTATTGGGATTAAAAAAACAGTGAAACGGTATGTAGATGATGATGATAAACACTACACTACGAATAAATTGGTCAATTTTATTTTTATAGTGGTGATTGTTTTTATTTTATTATTTTCATATATAGACAATGTTTCTTATTTGGTTACTATTTTGGGGTTTGCTTCAGCAGGTATTGCTATTGCTTTAAAAGATTGGTTTATGTCGATGTTTGGTTGGATGGCGATTATGACGAGTGGTGCTATTGGTGTTGGTGATAGAGTTAAAGTGGTGCGTGATGGGGTAGAGATAGTGGGTGATGTTTTGGATATTACACTCTTTAAAATTGCTGTGCGTGAAGATATCACTTTGACCTCGTATATGAAAAATAGAAGAACAGGGCGGGTGATATTTATCCCGAATAACTATATTTTTACCGATATGATAGCCAACTATACGTTTGATGGTTTACGTACTGTTTGGGATGGGATAGATGTCAATATCACTTTTGATTCTAATCATCAAAAAGCAGTGGAGATAGCGAAGTCTATTGTACAAGGGCATGCCAAAGGATATACTGATCTTACGAAAAAAAGATTGCAAAATATGCGAAAAAAATATGTCCTTAGAAGTGCCAACCCAGAACCTCGAATATTTGCTTTTGCTGAGTCCTATGGGATAGTGATATCTTCGTGGTACTATACAAACTCCCATGCAACACTAGGTTTACGAAGTACAATTAGTATGGAGATATTAGATGCATTTCAAGCAGAAGATGATATACAAATAGCATACCCTACACAAACAATCAATGTAGCAACAAACGCACAAGTAGATGCAGAAAGATTGATACCAAATATTGAAAAGTCTAGTGGTATACTTGATACTATGAAATAGAAAATAAAGTGAGAAAATGACAAATAAAGAAAAAGTATATTTCAAAACTTTTGGGTGTCGTACCAATGTTTTTGATACACAAGTGATGATGAATAATCTCAAAGATTTTGATATTACACTTGTAGAAAATGAAGCCAATATGGTAGTGATAAACTCATGTACTGTTACAAATAGTGCCGATAGTACAGCTCGAAACTATATTAATTCGCTCAATAAACTCCCTAAAAAACCTCGAGTGATTTTTACAGGGTGTGGAGTATGGACAAAAGGGGAAAATCTTTTTGAAACTAAAAAGATTGATGCACTTTTTGGACACAGTGAAAAAGAAAATATAAATACACTCCTCAAAGATACTACACGATTTTTTAAGGCGGGTGATTTGGATCATATTGATGATACGATTATCGATAAAATGGTGGGAAAAAGTAGAGCGTTTGTGAAGATTCAGGAGGGGTGTGATTTCAGGTGTAGTTATTGTATCATCCCTTATGTGCGTGGAAATTCACGAAGTTATGAAGAGCATAAAATCTTACAACAGATCACAACACTTGCTATCAATGGTTTTGGTGAATTTATCTTGACAGGGATAAATGTAGGCTCATATGGAAAAGCAAAAGGGGTCACAAACAAAAAAGATAAACTCGTCCAATTACTCAAAAAAATATCTCTGATACGAGGGGTGAGACGGATCCGTTTAGGGAGTGTAGAGCCTGTACAAATCACCGATGAATTTAAAGAGATTTTAGATGAGCCGTGGATGGGAAAACATATGCATATTGCTTTACAACATACCAACAAAGAGATGCTCAAAATTATGAATAGAAGAAATAGAGTCAAAAGTGACCTTGAACTTTTTGAGATGTTAGCTTCAAAAGGCTATGCTTTAGGGACAGATTTTATCGTAGGACATCCTGGGGAAACAGATGCTTTGTGGAAAGATGCTATGGAGAATATACAAAGATTTCCATTGACTCATTTGCATAGTTTTACCTATTCACCACGAGATGGGACACCAAGTGCACTTCTCAAACCACAGATAAATGGAACGGTTGCAAAACAAAGACAAAAAGAGTTAGAGGCATGTATCACAGCCAAAAATCTTGACTTTAGGAAACAGCATCAAAAATTGGAGGTACTTATTGAGTCCAAAAAAAATGGTATCTATACAGGATATGACCAGTTTTTTAATCCTATAGAGGTAAGCAGTCAAAATGACTTAGTGGGTGACTGGATAAATATAGAAGAGTATGAGATAGTAGGCAATAAAAATGTTTCCAAGTTTTAAAAAAAAGAATACAAAAGCTAAAAGTACTCCAAAAGAGGAGATCTCTACGGTAGATAAAAATCTGAAAATGATGAGTATCTCAGGTGTTGTACTTATCGTATTGTTTTTATATACTATCACAAAAACAGACAATATTATTCATGGGCAGAGTTATTATGTGGGAGTTGGATTTTTATTTGTACTTTTGATGTTGACTTTTATTTTACAAAAATATAAAACAAAAATCAGAAACTTAGTACCCAAAAATAAATTTAGTACAGAGCTTACACTAGCAAAAGAAAATAATACTCAAGATGTTTCTATAAAAAAAGAGGAAACCACAGACTCTGAAAATATCTCACCAACTACATCAAATATAACTTTTAAAGATGTAGCAGGGATACAAGAGATAAAAGAGGAGCTTGAAGAGGTGGTTGATTTTTTGAATCACCCTGGAAAATATCAAAAATATGGTGTCTCTTTGCCGCGTGGTGTTTTACTTGTAGGTCCTCCTGGTGTGGGGAAAACACTTATTGCAAAAGCAGTTGCTGGTGAAGCAGAAGTGCCATTTTTTTATCAAAGTGGAGCGAGTTTTGTCCATATTTATGTGGGGATGGGTGCAAAAAGAGTGCGAGAGCTTTTTACGGTTGCAAAACTCAATGCACCCTCAATTATATTTATTGATGAGATTGATGCGGTTGGAAAGGCTCGTGGAATAGGGAGCAATGATGAGCGAGAATCAACACTCAATGAACTGCTCACACAAATGGATGGTTTTGATAGCTCTAGTGGTGTGATGGTGATAGCTGCGACCAATAAAATAGAGGTACTCGATGAGGCACTTTTGAGAGCTGGGCGATTTGATAGGCGTGTATTTTTAACATTGCCTACAAAAACAGATAGAATTGATATCTTGCATTTGTATCTTAAAGGGAAATCATTTCAATTTGATGTGGAAAAACTTGCCAATGAAACCAGTGGTTTTAGTAGCTCTGCTTTGTCTACTTTGGTAAATGAGTCCCTTTTATATATGATAAAAAGAGAAGGAACGAGTCTACTTGAAGATGATATAGAGTTTGCAAAACAAAAGATACAGTTTGGAAAAAAACAGATCACTCTTTTATCAGCAGAAAAAAAAGAGATACTTGCAACTTACCAAGCTGGAAAAGCATATATCACAAAAGCAAAAGTAAACCTTTTGGATGATGGTATTGTTATGGAAGATCTTATTTATCCTTCAAAAACACAGCTCAAAAATTTGATCAAAAAATATCTTGCAGGTAGTATTGCACTAGAAGTTGTTAAAAATGAATCGTATGTAGTGTTTGAAGAGGAGTTGAAAGAGGCGTATGTAATGGCTACGAAAATGGTCAATGACTATAAAATGGCATCAAATGTAGATACTTTGATTCAGGTTATAAAAGATGATTTGAAAACTGATATTATCTCCAATATAGAAGAGGTAAAAAAACTTCGAGATATTTTGATAAAGGATGAAGTTGTATTTTAGTGGATTTTGTTTGGATAATGAGCAAGAGTTGTTTGATGAGTATAGTATACAATCAGATTTTGTTGTAGCTGGATTTAGTTTTGGGGCTATTCAAGCTCTTGAGTATGCTTTGGAGACAAAAAAAAGAATCGACACCTTACAGCTTTTTTCTCCTGCATATTTCAATGATAAAGATAAAAAATTTAAACGCTCACAACTGTTTTATTTTCAGAAAAATCCAAAGCTGTATTGTGATAATTTTTTGAAAAGTGCAGGATTTGAAGAGGGGATACAGAGTAAATATTTCTCTTTAGGGAGTTCGGAAGAGTTGCATACTTTACTCTATTATGAGTGGAGTGCAAAAAAGTTGGAGCAGATTGTAGAAAAAAATATAAGTATAGAGGTGTATTTGGGAGCTGAGGATAAAATCATCAATGCATCTGCTGCATTGGAATTTTTTCGACAGTATGCTGAGGTATATTATAATAAAAATAAAGGACATAGAATATGAGTCAACAGAGAGCAAAAATAGGAATTATTACCGCATCAGATCGAGCAAGTCAAGGGATATATGAAGATATTTCAGGAAAAGCGATAGAAGATACGATGAATGATTATTTGACATCTCCTTGGGAGCCTGTGTATAGATGTATAGAGGATGAGCAAAAAACTATAGAAAATACTCTCAAAGAGTTAGTCGATGAGCAGAAGTGTTGTTTGGTAGTCACTACAGGGGGTACAGGACCCTCAAAAAGAGATGTCACACCAGAAGCTACAGAAGCTGTATGTGATAGAATGATGCCTGGATTTGGGGAGTTGATGCGAGCGGAGTCTTTAAAATTTGTACCAACTGCAATCTTGTCACGGCAAACAGCGGGACTTCGAGGGAGTTCACTCATAGTTAATCTCCCAGGGAAACCAAAATCAATACGAGAATGTTTGGATGCTGTTTTTCCTGCTATTCCATATTGTATCGACCTGATGGAAGGTCCTTTTTTGGAGTGTGATACAGAGGTGATCAAACCTTTTCGACCTAAAAAATAATAATATTATTATTTATAAAATAGTATAAAAATATGGTATAATTTCGTCTTGATAGATAGAATGGAGAACTATAAATGATAATAGCTAATGATATAAGTTTGTCTTACGAAAAAGATAAACTTGTTTTAGAAAACACAAGTTTTCATATTAAAGATAAAGAGTTTATTATTATAAGCGGTTCAAGTGGAAGTGGAAAATCGACTCTTTTAAAAGCGATTTATGGAAATTTAGAGATAAGTCATGGGACTTTAAGTGTCGATACTCTTGATATAACAAAAAAAAAATATGGAAAAACTCTTCGCTTACGACAAAATATGGGGATGGTTTTTCAAGATTATAAATTGATTGATGAGTATACAATCGAAGAAAATATAGCGGCACCACTTAAAATTAGAGGTTATAATACAGAAGTTATCGCAAAACAAGTAGAAAATTTACTCAAGCATGTGCGTCTGAGTCATAAATCAAAATCTTATCCCCTTCAACTTAGTGGCGGAGAGCAACAAAGAGTCTGTGTTGCAAGAGCTTTGGGACATAATCCCAAAATAATTTTGGCAGATGAACCTACTGGAAATTTGGATGATTATTCTGCAAATATAGTATGGAAACTTTTGCAAAATGCCAATAAACAGTTAGGTATCACGGTGATTGTCGTGACACATAACAAAGCAGAAAATTTAGAGCTTGTGTATAGAGAATTTGATATAAATAAAGGGGTGATGTGTGAGATTTCTTAAGTCATTACTTGTGTTTGTATCTCCTTTGATTCTTGTATTGGGTTGTTTTTCTTTTTATCTTGTAGTCAATAAAATAGTTGAAAACTATAAAAAAAGTTTGGCTGATAAGTATTCGATTATTTTGATTGCAAATGAGCCATTAGCAGATATTAATGCCCTGACATCAATACGGTTCGAAAAAATACGTGCCATTAATAGAGATGAGATTATAGGGGATGTAAAAGAGGCATTGTCTCAAGGCTCTCTTGATATGTTTAATCAACAATTACCTTATTTTTATCATTTATATCTTAAAAATTTCCCTACAAATAGTGAGTTACAAAATATAAAAAATACTTTGACACAGCTTGAAAGTGTGCAAAGCGTAGAGATGTTTGAGAGTGAACATACAAAATTGTACTCGTTACTTGTATTGACAAAAGATATTGTGACTCTATTGTGTGTCATTGTACTTGTCTCCTCTTTTTTGATGATACTGCAACAAATTAGACTATGGTTTTTTGAATATAATGAAAAAATTCGTATATTACAACTACTTGGTGCTTCTTTGTTTTATAGTACAAAATCAATTATTGGTATTATTTTTGGAAGTATTTGTATCTCATTGGTGCTTGTATTTTCGAGTATGTTTGTATTGATTACAAATTTTTCATGGCTTTTGCAACCTGAGTTGCTTGCTCTGATCCCAAAGGTACAAGATTTGTTTTTTGAATCACTACAAATTTTTATTTTAGCGGTAGTGATACCCTCTATTGCATTTATATTTTTTGTACTTAAACATAGAATAAATAATGATGTTTAAACTCTTTTTTTTTATTTGGATCTCTTTATTTGGACTTTCAAATCTCGCTTTTGCTTCTTTTGCGAGTAAAGAACAAAAGCTTGCTACTGATATACAAATAACTATTTCACAAATATTAAAAGATGAGAAAAGATATAAAAAATTAGAATTTTTACTTCAAAAATCCAAAAAAAGAATAGATACCAATACCCTAAAAATAAAATTATTAAATAATAAAAAAAATATTTTAAAAAATGAACTCCAAAATTTAGATACAAAACGGCTAAAAATAGAATCGAATATTATTCGATTGACAGCCAAAAAATATGCGAAAAGTAGAGCGGTACACTCTATAAATAAAAAATCTTCTCAAAGTGTAATAGACAATGAGGTGTATAAAGTATTAGAAAAAAGTATTGCATTTGAGATATCAAAATACAATGACATTACTCAAAAATTAGAAGATAAAATAGTTGATAATTCTCAGCTTTTAACAAAACTTAATGCTATTCAAAAAAAACAAAAAGAGCTTCTCTCTTATAATCAAAAATTACAAAATACACAAGTAGTCACTATAAAAAGATTGAAAAAAAAGCATAAAGATTCTATTGAAATTCTTCAAAAACTCTTCGACTAATACTTTTGAAACTTTTATTTTGTATTCTTTTTATATCTATAACATTTTTAAATGCAAACAGTTTAGTTAAACTACATGTGAGTAAAAATCATACTTTTTTGACATTTATAGAATCAATAAGTGCTGCTACTTATGTCTCAAAAGTTCCCAAACGAATCTATCTTTCGAAATATAAAAATGATATAAAGAACTTTGTTTTATTGCATAAAAAAATAACAAATTCTACAATCAAAAAGTATCCTCATAGCAAAAGTTTACTCAGAGCATTGTATATAGAATCGCTTAATTATAAAACATTTCAAGGTTTTGAGCGAAAAATAAAAAGTTACAAAGTGGGTATAGGTAGAAAAAATTTGGATAAATATTTTAGATATTTACATAAATTATATCCTCGATTTGAAAAAATACTCTGGAAAAAAACATACAAAGGTCTGCTGTATCGTAAAAATAGACTAGAAAAACTGATGCAAAAAAAAGAGTTTGATACGATGATACAAAAAGTATTGGATTTTTATGGTGTAGATGAGAAAGATATTGGAGTTTTAAACATTGCATTTTATCCTATTTCATATGGGAAAAATATCAAAGCGTATAGTATGGGTAATATAGAAACAATTGGGATATTTGTAGGGCGGTCTCAAAATCTTGTTTGGCTTTTGAGTGCTACGATATTGCACGAGTTGGCACACTCTATTTATCGAAAAAGTAAAGTGGTACAAGAAAATTTTTTGAATATTAAAAACAAAAAAAGAGCGAGAACTATCAATGAGGTGATGGCAACAGCCATAGGAGCTGGTTGGGGATATAATGCACTTACGAATAGGTATGCAAAAAGATTGTGGTACAACAATAAAACATACAATAAATTTGGAAAACGAGTTTATCCAAAAATAAAAAAATATATAGATACTCAAAAATCAATAGATCTTGACTTTGTAAAATATATCCAAGAATTACTGTAAAAAAATAATTACTCCATATCATTATGGTAACAAATCCAGCAATTTTGTAAAATATTAGGGAAAATTATGTTAAAATAAAGTAACTAATTATGTGTAAAAAAGGGTTCTTATGGCTGAGATTAAAGAAAATGATGTAATACAATATAAAAGTAATAAAGTAGAGATAAAAAAAGCACCAGAAGCTGGGGATAATGTATCTGTATATGTTCGTCCTGGTGATCAAATTGATTTTGATTTTGGTGATATAAATATAGAAGACTTAGAGTACAAGCTTATAGGTGGGGATATTGTTATTGATGTTCCTGGGCAAGGGTCTTTGACTTTTGTATCTATGGCTCTTATGAGTTATAGTGATACACCTCCTTCTTTTAATTTTGATCAAGGATACTCTCTATCACTTTCAACAATTCTATCAGCCATAGAAGAAGTAAATAATCTCCCTTTAGAATCTATCTCTGCAAGTCTTGAAGTCAAGATTGATCAAGAACTTTCCCATGATGCAGAAGAGGTACAGCCAATAGTAATTGTCCAAGAGATCGTGCAAATAAACGAAAATATTAGTATGGAAGAGTATGAGGAGATAGAGCCATATGAAGAGCTTGATATTGATGATTCCTCATCTGATGACTCCTCTTTTACATCTAATAATTCCTCAAGTTCAAGCTCTTCAGCAAAAGCGGATGAAGAAACAACTGAAGATGGACCAGCTGAAGTAGAGGGTGTCAAACCTACACTCTCTTTTAATATAGATATACAACATGTAGAGGTTTCATCTGCCCAAAGTACAGTTGCAGGGGAAGAGATATTGACAATCAATGGTGGGGGTGGTGTGAGCTATACCAATGATTATTTAGCCAATGCTCTTACTGCAGATTTAGTCAAACAAACTGATCCTGAATCTATTGATTATAGAGGTATTCAGAGCGGTGATTATTATAAAACTATTATCAATGCAGATAATGCTACGTATATAAATGAGACCCAAACAGCAAGAATTATTGAGCTAACACCTTCGCAATCTGAGGGGTATGAAATAACAAGTTTAACGCTTTCTGGATTGGTTTCGGGAGTGAGTATTTTGGGAGCTACTGCCAATGAAGATGGAAGTGTTACCCTAGAAAGATCTACAACAGATGATGTCTCTACTGGTTTTACTATCGATGAGATTACAGGTGAGGTTGATTTTGTTATTCAATATGAACGAACACTTGATGTTGATTTTGAGCTGACTATTGCAGCTACGAGTACGTTTGATTTGGCAAATGTATCTGAGGAAAATCTTGAGGGTTTTGAAACCCCTATAGAAACAATATTGGAGTTTTCAGATACTTATGGGATCAATATAAAAGAGGTAGATGAAAGTAACTCAGAGACTTATAAATATGAACAATTTGTAGGGAGTGACTTTACTAATGGTTTTGTTCTTGCTACAAATATCAATGAAAGTATTATACAAACAGGAGATACCGATACAGAAGTGTATGGTTCTTTAGTAAGTGATACTATTACAGCTAGTATAGGAGATGATACACTTGATGGTGGAGCTGGAGATGATACGCTTGCTGGTGGATTGGGTGATGATACTATTATTGGTGGAGAGGGTATAGATACTGTATCTTATGAAAATTTTGAAGAGTTAGTAAGTGGTTCTGGCACAGGTGTCACTATCAATATGGCTACTGGTATTGTTACAGGAGAGGGTACCGATACCGTAAGTGAAGTAGAAAATATAATCGCTTCAAATTTTGATGATACGATTACAGGAGATGCTTTTGCAAATACGATAGATGGATTGGATGGGAGTGATACAGTGAGTTACTCGTATGTTGATGCCTCTAATGATTTGAATATAGATCTCTCTTTTGGTGTGGTAAATGTAACTGATACAGATATAGATACTCTTAGCAATATTGAAAATGTGATAGCTGGTGCAGGTGATGATACTATTAGAGGAGATATTAACAATAATACTTTAGATGGATCTTCTGGAAATGATACGGTTGATTATAGTTATTCTGCATCTGGGATTGATGTCACTTTTGATGATGAAGAAACAGGAGTAGTAAACATAGGAAATGAGACAGATACCCTTGTAAGTATTGAAAATATGATCGGTTCTGACTACGATGATATTATAAAATCAACAGATACCACTTCTATCAAAAATGTATTTACAGCAGGGGCAGGTGATGATACTCTTGGTGGTGGTTCTGGAGAAGATACACTCAAAGGGGAAACTGGCTCAGATATATTACAAGGTGGTACAGGAAACGATACTCTGAATGGTGGTACAGAAGATGATGGCTCACGAGGAAGTGATACGGCTGATTATAGTGATCGAAGTGATTCTATCAATGCTGATTTGGCTTCTAATAGTGTGACTATCTCGGCTGCAAATGAAACAGATACACTCATAAGTATAGAAAATATCACAGGTGGTACTGCAAACGATAATATCACAGGAGATGATGAATCAAATATTTTATCTGGTGGCGATGGTGATGATATACTCAATGGTGGTGATGGTGATGATACTCTTAATGGTCAATCAGATGATGACACTCTTAATGGAAATCTAGGAAGTGATATACTCAATGGTGGTGATGGTGATGATGTTTTTACGGGAACTGCCGATGATTTTACTGGTGATACTATAGATGGAGGTCTGCATACTCTAGCAGATGGTACTCAAGGAACAACAGCAGCAGCAACTGGCAAAGGGGATACTGTAGACTATAGTAATATGGTAGATAGCATAACACTTGTGATGGAAGATGGTGCTGCTACTACAAGTGTAAAAGTTGGTGTCAATAGTGCTGATCATACTTTGTCTAGTATTGAAAATGTAAAAGGTTCTGATACCGCAAGCGATAATCTTACAGGAAATAGTAGTAACAATACACTTTGGGGGCAAGGTGGAAATGATACACTTGAGGGTGGTGCTGGTGATGATTATCTCGATGGTGGTGCTGGATCTAATACCATCTCTTTTGCAAATGCAGCTACAAGAGTAAACAATGCTATATCTGTAGGGGTAAAAGTCAATCTGAGCGATGCTGTGTATGACACAATAGCCGCAGGAACTGCAAATGGTGATGGAGATGATACTATCACTGATTTTATCAATATCCTTGGTTCTTCACTTTCTGATACTTTAGTCGGAGATGATGAGATCAATACTATCTCTGGTGGAGATGGTGCTGATGTGATAGATGGTTTGGGTGGAGATGATGCACTTAATGGTGGATTGGGTAATGATAGCTTTACTATGAATCTTGATGATGGTATGGATACTATCGATGGTGGAGAGGGGCGTGATACTGCTGATTATAGTAGTCTAGGCGTTGCTATCTCTGTCGCACTTGATGAAGAGAATGAAGTGAAAGCTATCATGGATAAAAATGCAGATGATCTATTTGATACAGATGACTTAACAACAGTTGATACTTATGATAAGATTAAAAATGTTGAAAATATTACAGGTGGTTCTGGTGATGACTTCATTTATGGAGATGTACAAAAAAATACTCTTATAGGAAATGCTGGTGATGATTCTATCAAAGGTGGAGCTGGAAATGACTATCTCGATGGTGGAGTAGGTGCTGATAATCTCAAAGGGGAAGCTGGAGAAGATGAGATCTACGGTGGCACTGGAAATGATAATATTTCAGGGGGAACAGAAGCCGATACTTTATTTGGTGGAGCTGGAAGTGACAACCTCAGTGGCGGTGATGGTGTCGATTTTATCACTGGTGGAGAAGAGGAAGAGACAGATGGTGGAGATAATATTGATTATTCTACGGAGTCAAACTCTTTGAGTATTAACTTGAACAATATAAACACTACTGGTGAGGGTGTAGGATATGCTACTGCTAGTGTGGGTGGAATTGTTGCTGACTATGTAAAAGAGATAGAAAATGTGATAGGTTCGAATTCATCGGATGAGATTTATGGAGATGATGATGCCAATACTCTCAGTGGACTAAATGGAAATGATGAGATAGCAGGAGCTGCGGGAGCGGATATATTACTCGGTGGTAATGGTGATGATACCTTTAAAGCTGGAATAGATAATGCTACTCACGATGGATTGGCTGATGGAGATGATGGAGCTGATACTATAGATGGTGGAGATCATACTATAGACAATGCAGCGACTCAAGGATCTACAGATGCTTTTGCAGGTGGTGGTGATACTGTTGATTATAGTGCGATATCTAAATCTATAGATGTTACATTAGATGGTTCTACTGAAGCTACAGTAAATATTGCAGATTATGCTGATGATAAGATCAAAAATATAGAAAATGTGACCGGTGGAAGTGGTAATGATACGATTACTGGTGATGGACATGCAAATACACTCAAAGGGGAAGCAGGAGATGATACTCTCTCTGGTGGAGCTGGAAAAGATTATATAGATGGTGGAGATGATACAGCTGGAGATACAGTAAGTTATGCTTATCTTACAAGTGCTGGAGTTGTTGTAGATTTAAGTGCAAATAGTGGTGTAGTAGATGCTTTGGATACAGATACTCTCTATAATATAGAAAATGTAATAGGGGGAGAGAAAGAAGATACTATTACAGGGACTACAGCTGTGAATACACTTATAGGTGGAGCGGATGATGATGATTTTTATGCAAGTGCTGGAGCTGATAGTATCTATGGTGGAACAATTGCATCAGATGGAACACATAACATTGGGGGAACAGAGTACAATAAAGTGGTCTACACAAGTGCCGCAAAAATATATGTAGATTTAAGTGATACTACAGCTGATACTGATGGAAATGTGTATGCTGAGGTATTAAAATCAAATTCATTTGCAAATGATGGTTTTGCCATAGATACTTTAGAATCGACAGATAAAATTTATGGTATCACAAATATTTATGGGTCAGACTCATATGATACAATCATAGGGAATAGTGCTGGAAACAAACTCAAAGGTGAAGGTGGAGATGATATCATCGAGGGAAATACTGGAGATGATTTTCTTTATGGTGGAACTGGAGATGATACTTTTAATGCTACTTCTATAAATGATGGGACAGATATTATTGATGGTGAAGAGGGTAGTGATACTGTTGATTATAGTAAATTAGCAAGTACTGCTGCTATTCAAGTGACATTGGCAACAGATGGTGCTAGTTCTACTGTTACAGTTAGTAATGGTGGAGATAGTGATACTATCACAAATATAGAAAATGTAACAGGGACAGATCTAGCTGATAGTATCTATGGAAATAATCTAAACAATACGCTCAAAGGTGGAGCTGGTGATGATACACTTGAGGGTGGAGCTGGTGATGATTATCTTGATGGTGGAGATGTAACTGAAACTAATGGAGATACAGCGTATTACAATCAAGCTACAGGAAGTGTAACAGTTAATCTTGGTATCGATAGTACAGCTCAGGCTATAGGTGGAGGACAAGGGAATGATACACTTGTAAATATAGAAAATGTGATAGGTTCTTTGTATGATGATACTTTTTATACAAACTTTACCAAAAATAGTAGTTTTGATGGTGGTATTGCAGACAATGAAATAAATGGGGATACTGTTGATTATAGTAATCTTAAAGCTGATATTGGTGGAGCGAATTATACAGGAGATGTAAATCAAGATAATATTTTCTTAGATTTAACTAATAGTACTGTTGAGGTACGATATGGTACTAGTATAGTTACAGATAGTATTACAGGTATAGAAAATATCATCGCAACTAGTGGAAATGATACACTTTATGGAGATACAGGTAATAATAACCTTAAAGGTCTTTTGGGTCATGATATTCTTGATGGTGGAGCTGGAGACGATACTCTTGATGGTGGAGTTGGAAGTGATACTGCCTACTACAATCAAGCGACCTCTGGAGTCACTGTAGATCTAGGTATTACAACTGCACAGGCTGTAGGTGGAGGACAAGGAAGTGATACACTTATAAGTATAGAAAATGTAATTGGTTCAGAACATGCTGATACTTTTAAAGGTGATAATGTTGCTTCGAATATATTTGATGGTGGGTATGATTTAATAACAACTAATGAAAATAATACTCCAGCAGATGAGAGTGATACAGTAGATTATTCAACACTTACAAATGCTACAGATAAAGTAATAGTTGATCTGAGTAATAAAACTTCAGCCAATGTAAATGTTTATGTAACAGGAACAGAACTAGGGGCAGATACTTTACGAAATATAGAAAATGTGACAGGAAGTTTTGGAAATGATACTTTTACTGGCAATAGTGATAGTAATATTTTATTAGGAAAAGATGGAGATGATACTTTTCTTGTGACAGGAGCTTCTACTGGAACAGAAGCTGATACTATCAATGGTGGAGATAATACTACTGTAGGTGATACTGTTGATTTCTCAGGAGTAACAGATGCAAATTATTTTGTGGATGTCGATTTAGGTTCGCAAGATCTATTACTTAAAGACAAATCAAATGCTAATACTATTGTAAGAGATGACACTGTTCTAAATATTGAGAATATTACTGGAACTCAAAATGAAGATAGAATCTCAGGAGACGGTTCTAAAAATATTCTAAAAGGGGAAGATGGTACTGATAGTATCTTTGGTGGTGCTGGAGATGACATCATATATGGTGGGGCGAATAGTGCTACTGATGCTGTTGGAACTTATGAGATACTTGATGGTGGAAATGATAATGATACTATCTATGGTGGAGATGGTGCTGATAGAATATTGGGTGGAGCTGGTACTGGAGATGATAAACTTTATGGTGAAGCTGGTGATGATAGTATCACAGGTGGATTAGGAGCGGACATCGTAGATGGTGGAAGTGGAAAAGATACTATAGAGGGAGAAGATGGACAAGATAATCTCTTTGGTGGAACTGAAGATGATATCATCAAAGGTGGAGATGATGATGATATTATTTATGGGGATGATTCATTAAGTAATGCTACAAATGCTGGTGCTGATACACTCTATGGTGATGCTGGTGCTGATCAATTATTTGGTGGTTATGGAGATGATACACTTATAGGTGGTAGCGATAATGATTCACTGTATGGTGGAGAGGGTACTGATACGGTTGATTATTCTACAACAGGTAATAGTGTAGAGGTAAACTTAGCAACCCAAATTGCAACTGGTGATGGAACAGATACATTAAATTCTATCGAAAATGCAATTGGTTCAGTGTATGATGATACATTTATCTCTGATTTTACTGCGAGTAATAGATTTGATGGGAATGAGGGGACTGAAACTGTTGGGGATAGTATTAGTTATGAAGCGATTACTATCTCAGATACTACAACAGATGGAGTAAAAGTAGATCTTTCTACAGAAGTTGGAGAGGGTGATACAACTGATGGATATTTTGAAGCAGTTATCACATCTAATTCAGGAGCGGATACTTTTACTGATTATTTAAAAAATATGGAAAATGTTACAGGCTCAAATGGGAATGATATTATTGTAGGAGATGATTCTGCTAATACACTCAAAGGATTGTCTGGTGATGACTCTTTAGGTGGTGGAGATGGCTTAGATTCTATTGATGGTGGTGCTGGTAGCTCTGATACGGTGACTTATGATTATGTTACAAGTGGAGAATCGGTCATAGTAGATTTGTATACTAATACTGGGGTTGTAGATGTAGCTGATCAAGATACTTTAACAAATATAGAAAATGTATACGGTTCGAGTGGAGATGATACTATCAAAGCAGCTACAGGAGATGTGAGTAATATTTTTGATGGTGGAAATAGTGAGAAATATACAGTTGGAGCTACAGATACAGATACTGTTTCTTATGCAAATTATACAGCAGGAGTAACTGTATCTCTTGGAGAAACATCTGCACAAACTATAGTAGGAAGTGATAATGACACTCTTATCAATATAGAAAATCTTACAGGTGGAAAAGGGGCTGATACTCTTACAGGGGGAAATGGTACACAATCTAATAAACTTGATGGTTTTGAGGGGAATGATACATTTCTTATGGGTCGGTATGATGATACGACAAACACGGTAACAGATGCTGATGATGGAGCTGATTCTATTGTTGGTGGAGATGGTGGTGATACTATTGATTATAGTGTGATAAGTAAAGATATTACTGTTACATTAGGAGAAGATGTTGCTGATGCAATAGTTGATATTACTGATTATTCAAATGATACTATTAATACAATAGAAAACTTTATTGGTGGAAGTGGTAACGATAATATTACAGGAAATTTATCTTCAAATATTCTCACAGGTGGAGCAGGTATTGATAATATCAAAGGAAAAACTGGACTTGATACAATCTATGGTGATGAGGGCAATGATATATTATCTGGTGGAAATGATGAAGATACAATCTATGGTGGTACTGGTGATGATATCATTAGTGGAGATATAGATGAGGATATACTTTATGGAAATGAGGGTGATGATACCTTAAAAGGTGGAGCTGGAGATGATATTATTTATGGTGGTGATGCTTCAGGGAGTACTGGAAATGACTGGGTAAATTATGAAGACTCATCTGCTAAAGTCACAATCAATTTAGGTGATGGTGATAATGATAATAGTGGTGTAACGGATACAGATAATATCAGTGTAAAAGAAGGAGCAGATGGATATTCAACAGGATTGGGTGGTGCTACTGGTGAGGGTACTGACTCGTTATTTGATATTGATAATGTTGTAGGAACTACTTTTGATGATACTATTACAGGAACAACTGGGGTCAATACACTCTACGGAAATACTGGGAGTGATATATTTAAAGCTTCGAGTGCAAGTGATGGTGCTGATATTATCGATGGATACAATGGAATTGTAGTGGATACTAGCGATGCTGCTAATAGTGATACTATAGATTATAGTGCATTGGGTGTCGCAAATCAAATCACAGTAGATTTGGCAAATAGTAATGCAGATGCAACTGTCACTGTAAATGGTGGAGATAATGATACTGTTCGAAATATAGAAAATGTGATCGGTACAGCTGGAAATGACATCATCTCAGGAAATAATGAAGACAATTCCCTTGTAGGACTTGGTGGTGATGATACTTTACAAGGGGAGCTAGGAGCGGATCATATCTATGGTGATGCTATTGATGGGACAGGGTCAGGAAATGATACAGTTTCTTATGCCTATTTAACCACACAAAAACTTATAGCAAATCTTGATAGCTCAAGTGCTGAGGTATATGGATCAACTACAGATAAAGATACGATTAGTAGTATCGAAAATGTGATTGGTGGAAGTCTTGATGATACGATTACAGGAAGTGATGTAGCTAATATCTTGCAAGGTGGAGCAGGTGGAGATGACACTTTGGCTGGTCTTGGTGGAGATGATACCCTTTATGGTGGTTCTTATGATGGCTCTACACATACAGATAGTGGTGAAGATATGGCTGATTATAGTGCTGAAAATAAGATCAATGTGACACTTGCTGAGGGTGCAACTGTAACTGTAGATAGTGATGGTGATGGAAGTTTTGAAGCTACTACGGATGATGACCACGATACACTTTATGGTATAGAAAATATCAAAGGTTCTGATAGTGGAGCAGATACGATAGTCGGAGATGCAAACGACAATACTATTTATGGTATGGCTGGGAATGATTCTCTTGATGGTGGTGATGGTGCTGATTATATTGATGGTGGAGCTGGAGCTGATACGATAGTAGGTGGTGCTGGTGCGGATAGTTTGGTCGGTGGAGCTGGTGCTGATCAGTTTAATGTAGGGACTACTGCACTTTCTGATTATAGTGGAGATGTTATTGATGGTGGAGATGAGATAGATACTGTTGATTATAGTACTATAGATATAAGTGGTTTCTCAAATGGACAAGGTGTCGAAGTTGTACTCGCAGCTGGATCACCTGCAAATGTATATTTTGATGGAAGTGTTACGGCTAGTCATACACTTACCAATGTAGAAAATATTATAGGAACAGATCTAAAAGATATTATCACAGGAGACAATCAAGCCAATACACTTACAGGTATGGCTGGAAATGATACTCTTAAAGGAAATGCTTTGAGTGATGTACTTTATGGTGGTGCTGATAGTGATGAGCTTTGGGGTCAAGATGGAGATGATACGATTGAGGGTGGAAGTGAAGCAGATGCTATTTATGGTGGTTCTGGTTATGATATTCTAAAAGGTGATGCAGGAGCAGATCAAATCTCTGGAGATGGAGATGATGACCAAATTTTTGGTGGAGCTGACAACGATAGCATCTCTGGTGGATATGGAAAAGATACAATACAAGGTGAGGCTGGAGATGATACCCTTACAGGAGATGCTGGAGATGATATTATCGCTGGTGGTAGTATTACTATTGCAGGTGGAGTAGTAAGTGTTTCAGTTGATGCAGATGATACTTTGGGTGATACTGTTGATTATAGTACGGCTATAAAAGGGATGACTGTTGATCTTGATATTGGTGATGCAATTGCAGGAAAAGGATCTGCTTCAAGTGAAGATCAAGGAGATGATGAACTCTATGATATAGAAAATGTAATTGGTTCAAATCTTGAGGGTGATACTATCAATGGGAGTGCTGAAAAAAATACTTTATCTGGAAAAGGTGGAGATGATATACTCTATGGTGAAGGTGGAAACGACTCACTTTTAGGTGGAGCTGATGATGATACTCTTTATGGTGGTACAGGAACAGATACTATTCAAGGTGGTGCAGATGATGATGCTATTTATGGTGGGGCTGATAATGATAACCTTAAGGGAAATAGTGGAAACGACATCTTTTATGCAACTTCTTGGGATGATGGTGCGGATATTATAGATGGAGATGATGGTACAAATGATGGTGTTGAAGATGCGGTTGATTATAGTGCATTAATAGATACAGACAATAAAATCGTAGCAACACTTCAAAATGTGGGTAGTTCTGTCATAGAAGTATATGATAATGATGGAAATCACGCAAATGCAAATAATGATGATACTATTAGTAATATTGAAAAAATTATCGGTACAAGTGGAGATGATACATTTACAGGGAACTCTTTGGCTAATACTCTTGATGGTGGAGCTAGTGGGACTGATCTAGTAAAATATGATTATGATGCTGTTGAATCTACAGGGGTTACTGTTGATTTTGCAAATAATACAGCTACAGAAACTGTGGGTGGAAATGCTATTGTCGATGTGATTACAGGGATTGAAAATGTAATTGGGTCTGATTGGGATGATACTTTTATCACAGAAAGTGGTGTAGTAAATACTATAGATGGTGGTGAAACAGATGCTGGAAGAGCTGAGGTCAATGGGGATACTGTAGATTATAGCTCAAAATCAAATGCTATTAGTGTCACTTTAAATGGTGCTACATTAGCGGCTGTAACTGTTGCAGGTGATTCTACTGATCAAATTAAAAATATTGAAAATGTGACAGGTTCTACTGCAGCTGATAATATTACAGGTGATGCAGATACAAATACTCTCAAAGGTGATGGTGGAGATGATATCTTGGATGGAGCTGGTGGAGCGGATTCACTCTCAGGTGGAGATGGAGCTGACTCTATCATCGGTGGCGCTGGAGCGGATGTACTTACTGGAAATGACGGAAATGATAAATTTATTCAGTCAAATATAGCAGATGCTGGTGATAGTATTGATGGTGGAACAGGTGCTACATCTTTAGATACTATTGATTATTCAGGAATTGATGCTGCTGAGGCTGGTGGAATTTATGCTAAACTTACTGATGGTGAAGTTATTATTGATGCAGATGCTGATGCTGACTTTACAGATACAGCTGATAATAAAATAGATACCATTACAAGTATTGAAAATATTTCTGGTACTCAAAATGCGGACAGTTTAGTCGGAAATAGTGAGGTTAATTCACTTTATGGAAATGCTGGAATTGACTATATTGATGGGGCTGTTGGAGATGACTATCTTGTGGGTGGAGATGCTGTTGATACTATTTATGGTGGAGATGGAGCAGATACTATTTATGGAGATGATAGTTTAAATAGTGCAGGTATGTCAAATGATGATGAGCTGTATGGTGGGGCTGGTATAGATACTATTTATGGTGGTTATGGAGATGACACTATAGATGGAGGATCTGGAAACGATGCTATCAAAGCTGGATATGGGGATGATACACTTATTGGTGGAGCTGATAATGATACACTTGAGGGTGAAGATGGAAGTGATACAGCCTATTATGCAGGTGAAACGACATCAATAGACGCAACGCTTACAGATACAGGTGGAAATGCTACAGGAACTTCTATAGGTATAGATATATATAGCTCTATTGAAAATATAACAGGTTCACAAGATGCTGATAATATTACAGGAAACTCTTTTGCAAATATTTTAGATGGACAATCAGGTGATGATACTATCAAAGATGGAGCTGGAGATGACTCTGTACTTGGTGGAGATGGTGATGACTATTTTTATGCAGGTACTGGGACTGATGAGTTTGATGGTGGAGATCATACTGATTCTACAAATACACAGGGTAGTACTACAGTGTATAGAGGAAAAGGTGATACTATAGATTATAGTAAAAATGGTGCAGATAAAATAGTAGCAGATTTAAGTACTGTTGATGCAAATGGTTTTTCTGATGTGGTTGTTACAGATGCCGATACAAGTGACTATACAGATAAAATTAAAAATATAGAAAATATTACAGGGACTGAAGGAGCTGATACGATAACTGGAGATAGTATCTCTAATACACTCAAAGGAGATGCTGGAAATGACACACTTTCTGGTGGAGCTGGAGATGACTATCTTGATGGTGGAGCTGATGATGATACATTTGTAGGTGGTGCTGGACTTGATACTATAGTAGGTGGAGCTGGTGCGAATGATTTGACTGATTATTCTAGTGAAACAGAAAAAATTCAGGTTGATTTTTCTAGTGGTATAGATGATTATGTCAAAATAGCTGGAAGTAACGAAGATATTATAAGTGGAATTGAACATTTTTATGGTGGAACAAATGATGATACAATCGTTGGAAATTCTGTAGCTAACTCTATCAAAGGAAATGAGGGTGACGATACACTAAGTGGAGGAGCTGGTGGAGATACTCTTGATGGAGGTGATAATACAACCTATGGCGATAATGATGGTGATGGCGATGTCGATGTTGCTGATGGAACAGCTGGTTTAACGCAGACAGGGGATACTGCAGATTTCTCAGACTTATCGAAAAGTGTGACAGTTAATTTAGATACAGATAATACTATTGGAAATGGTGCTGTTGGTACTGCATTGAGTGATAGTGAAACAGATACGCTTATCGATATAGAAAATGTAATAGGTACAGCACTTAATGATAATATCACAGGAGATAATGCGGAAAATACTTTAGATGGTGGCGATGGAGATGATGTGCTTATCGGGCTTGATGGTGTGGATTATTTTGATGGTGGTATGGGTAACGATGATGCTATTGATTTTAGTGATGCTACTGCTTCAGGTATAAAAGTGGATTTATCAACTACACAAACTTTAGGAGATAATACTACTTATAGAATACAAAATGATGGTTTTTCAAAAGCAGAGTTTGTTGAAAATGTCGAAAATATCATAGGTACAAGTTTGGTCGATACTATTATCGGTGATGGCGAAAATAACAATCTGAATGGTGGTGCTTCTGATGACTCTATCTATGGAACTTCAGGGACAAATATACTCGTGGGTGAAGCTGGGAATGATACTTTTAGAGGTGGTTCAGGAGCAGATACTATCTATGGAAATGATGAAACAGCAAGTAATCTCCATACAGAATCTGATACAGTAGATTACTCTACAGCTGGAAATAATATCAAAGTAAATCTCTCTAGTACTGATAGTACAATAGAATTATCAGAAGAACAAACGACAACTTTTGCAACACAATCAGCTACAGGAGATGGGGCTGATAAATTGTATGAGATAGAAAATATCATAGGTTCTAACAATGCAGATACTATTATCGGTGGTGAGAGTATCAATATCATAGATGGTGGTGGAGCTGCTGATATCTTGGCTGGTGGTGATGGTGTCGATACACTTATAGGTGGAACTGGAAATGATACTATTTTAGGTGGACTTGATGGTGATGTGATCTATGGTGGAACTGTGGATGATATGCAAAATATCTCAACAAGTAGTGTAGCTGGAAATGATATGGTTGATTACTCTTATATTACAGATGCAACTGCTATCAATGCTGATTTAAGCAGAGGTACAAATCAAATACAAGATGCAACGGATTCTTTAAAAGCAGATGGTGTGTATGATATTCAAAATGTGAAAGGAACTAAAAATGATGATACTCTTAAAGGGCATGATGATTTAACAAGTACAAACTCACTCTTAGGATATGATGGAGATGACTCTTTTATCGTTTCTAAAGGGGCAGATGCTTTTGATGGTGGAGATGGTACGGATACTTTGGATTATAGTTCGGTTGATATATCAGGAGGAACTGGTAATGCCGTTATTATTGATCTTATTGATCAAAAAGCAAGTGACAATGGGTATCATGCTACTAATGGTGATTTAATTGAAGATACTATTACAAATATTGAAAATATTATCGGTACTACAGGTGATGATAATATTTTAGCAAATAATGAAGTGAATGTTTTAGAGGGTAATGATGGAGCTGATACACTCAACGGTCGAGGTGGAGCAGATAGCATCTATGGTCAAATTGGAGATGATACACTCTTTGGTGGACTTGGTAATGATATTATTGATGGTGGAGATGATAATGATAAGATCTCTTATATTGTTGTCGATGGAACTACAAACGATGGAAATGATACAGTCATAGGTGGAGCTGGTATAGATACATTATCGTATGCGGAGTCATCTACAAATGGTATCACTGTTGATCTAGGCGATCAATCTGATGTCAATAATTTTGGTACGGTAGCTGTAGGTGCTGGTGGAGCTTCAGGGATAGATACTTTACAAGATCATTTTGAAATAATCGAGGGATCGAGTGCAAAAGATGTGATGCAAGGCTGGAATACAACAGGATATACAGGAGATTTTTCAGATACATTTTTAGCTGGGGCTGGAAATGATACACTTTACGGTGGTGTTGGTGATGATTCTTTATTTGGTGATGGTGGAAATGATCTAATTAAAGGTGAGCAAGGTGATGATACTATCGATGGTGGTGGTGGAACAGATACACTCTCTTTTGCAGGAGCTACTGCTGGTGTGGAAGTTTATCTTGATGGTACAGATGGTGATAATGTTGCTACAACTCATGAAGTTATGGAAGATGGTTTTGGGACAAAAGATACAATAACCAATATAGAAAATGTTATAGGTTCGAGTAATGATGATACTATCAAGGGAAATACAGGTTATGATAGTATAGATGCAGGAGCTGGTGATGATACGATTATAGCAACTACTACAAGTGGTACAGATTTTGCTAATGGTGGATCTAATACTGCTATGACTACTGATGGAGCTGGTGATTGGTTGAGTTTTGAAGCTTTAGGAAGCACTGTCACTGCACGAATAGATACCAAGACTGTTACTGGTGCAACATCTATCACTATGAGTGGTATAGAAAACTTAAAAGGTTCTGATTATAATGATGATTTGCGAGGAGATGATAGTGTTAATTCAATTGCTGGTAATCTTGGTAATGATGTAATCTATGGATATGGTGGAGATGATAAACTCTATGGAGATGAAGGAGATGATGTCTTACGAGGTGGTGATGGAGTTGATACTTATGATGGTGGAACCAATACAGATGGAACTCCAGAAGCAGATAAAATAGACTTTTATTATACAAATGGTGGTGTTGAGGTTGATTTATTAAATGCTGATGTTTTAGATGATGGATATGGAAATGAAGAACTGAATTCTATCTCAAATATAGAAAATATAGGTGGATCAAATAGTGATACAAATGGAGATACTCTCACAGGTAATAATAACGACAATACAATCTATGGACTTCAAGGAGATGATACTCTTAAAGGTGAGGGTGGAGTAGATAGACTTGAGGGTGGTTATGGAGAAGATATCTTAGATACAGGAGCAGGTACACAAGATGTAGCTTTTGGTGGAAATGGAACAGATACCCTTACAGGTGGTTTGGATGGTGATATCTTAATTGGGGGTACTATAGCGAATACTGATGTTGCAGTGGATTGGCTCGATTATTCCTCTTTGACTACAAGTGGTATCTCTGTAGATTTGCATACTGTTATAGATGATACTTTGGATGATACTTTGGATGCTGTTTTAAGTGAATCATATTCTAAAGTGATAAGTATAGACTCGACTACAAAAGCTGAAGATACGAGCAAAGTAGACTATATAACTCAAATAGAAAATATAAAAGGAACCGCTCAAGGGGATATATTGGGTGGTGATGATGCTCTTAATAGTATAGAAGCTGGAGCTGGTGATGATACTATTTTTGCTTCTGATGGACAAGATTATATTGATGGTGGATCTAATACTGCTATGAGTTCTGGTGGTGGAGATTGGTTAAGTCTACAGTATTTTAATCCCTCAAGTGTAAATATAGGTACATACAATACAGCAACAGAAAAAGCAGGGGATTCTGTTGTAAAAAATATAGAAAATATTGTAGATTATGATGGAGTGAATCCTGGAAGTGGCTCTTCTGATACAACAGCTTGGGGAACTACTACTGAAAATACATTTATTATGTATGATGGTGCTGATAATATTTATGGTGGTGCTGGAGATGATGTATACGATTTAGGGACTGGAAATGATAAGGCTAATGCTGGAGGTGGAAGTGACATCTTGATAGGTGGAGATGATACTTTTAGTGGTTCTTATTCTAGTACTGATAGGGGAGATCTTCTTGACTATAGATATGAATGGACTGGTAGTAGTGTAACCATTATTTTACAAGATGGAAATATTGATATTGATAATGATAGTACAACTGATATTTCACTTTCAGCACCTGCTGCTGTGACTAAAGCAATTAGTGGTTTGTCTACACTTACTAATGGGAATCATAGTTTTTTTGTAGTTACAGATTCTCTAGGGGAAACTGATTATCTTTATAAAGAAGCTAATGGTACATCTGATTTTGAAACATTTTATTTGAGTAGTGTAGATGATACTATGGTAGGTGATGATGACAATAATAATATCTTTGGAAATGAAGGTGCTGATACCATTCTTGGAATGAGTGGAAATGACTATATAAATGGTAGTAGTGGAGATGACCTTCTTTTTGGTGGAGCAGGAGATGATAGAATTTTTGCTGGAGATGATCAAGATACTATACAAGGTGGTATAGGTGATGATGTTATTGATGCTGGAAAAGATGATGATACTATTTATGATGATGAAGGGATAGATACTATCACAGGTGGTGAAAATACAGATACCGTGATATTTAAAGATGGGACACAGGGAATTGTTGTAGATTTAGAAGCTGGTACGAGTACGGATGCTTTTGGTAATAACCAAACTATTACAACTGTAGAAAATATTATAGCCACATCTGGAGATGATGTTATAAAAGGAGCAAATGATATTGATAATATCCTTTATGGGAAAGATGGTGATGATACATTTACTATCTCTACGAATGCTATTGGTGGAAATGATTACATTTATGGTGGAGATGATACTACTGATAACAGTTCAAATGATAAAATTATTTTAACAGATACAGGAACAGGAACAATCGATGCGAATACCAATCTTTTAGTGGATCCTGATGTAAATAGTACTGCGTATGAGATCAAAGTTGATATGACTAATCATCATAAAATCACATTTAATGATAATTCAACAGAATTTTCTGGTATTGAAAATATTGATGGAAGTGCTGAAGATGACTATATCAAAGCAGATGAAAAAAATAATACTATTACAGGTGGAGCTGGAAATGATTATATTCAAGGTTTAGCTGGAGCAGATAACATAGATCTAGGAGCTGGAGATGATATCGTTGAGGGTGGAGCTGGAGATGATGTCTTAGCTGGTGGAATAGGTACCGATACGCTTGTGTATACAAATGCCACAGCAGCGGTGGTTGTAAATCTTGATACTTCAAGTTCAACAGGTGGAGCAGGTACAGATACTATCTCAGGTTTTGAAAATATTGTAGGAAGTGATTATAATGATACTCTTACTGGAGATACAAGTACAACTGTAGGCAATACTCTCTATGGACAAGGTGGAGATGATACGATCTATGGATTGGCTGGAGATGATAAACTTTATGGTGGAACAGGAGCTGATAGCCTCTATGGAGGAGATGGAGCTGATACTCTCAATGGACAAGGTGGGGCTGATATATTAGATGGTGGAGCTGGAGATGATAATATTAAGGGTTCTGGAGGAGCTGATACTTTTATCGCAAGTGAAGGAGCTGATATATTAGATGGTGGAGCTGATAGTGATACTGTAGATTATAGTGCTAGTACTACAGGTATAACTGTGACATTAGCAGATAGTGGTGCGAGTACGGCAGTAGCTCATACTATAAATAGTAATACATCTAGCGATACACTTAATAATATAGAATCAATAATAGGTTCACAAACAGTTTCCAATAATTTAACTGGAAATAATATGGACAATACTCTTACAGGTGGAGATGTAACCGATATTATCAAAGGGGTAAGTGGTACCAATTCACTCGATGGAGGAGATGGAGCTGATACACTCTATTCAGGAACTGGAGATGATACTATTGATGGTGGAGCTGGTGCTGATGATTGGGTGTATTTCACTCAAGATAATGATACTACTATTAATTTACGTGACAAAAGTGCATCAGGGGATGGCTCTGATACTATAGAAAATATTGAACATATCAAAATGGCAAACGGTACTAATATAGTCGAGGGTGATAGTAGCTCAAATAGTTTTGTAGGGGGTACAGGTACGGATAGTTTACAATATACTGATTCTGTAAATGGGGTGACTGTAAATGTTACATCTGCTGGTGCAGGAACAGTAAATGGAGATGGGTCAGATACTTTTGAAAATTTTGAAAACTATACACTTTCAGGTCATACCGATACTATAAAACTAAATGGTGTCTATGGAACAACTATAGATGGGGGATCAAATCCAACACCTAATACAGGGGATACAGCAGATTATGGGACAACTGGTACAGGTTTAACGGTAACAATTGCTGGTGGAAATACAGGTGCAACAGTAAATAATGGAACTAGTACAGATACATTGAATAATATAGAAAAAATTGTCGGTGGATCTGTAAATGATACATTTATAGTTTCAGATGTAACAAATATAGAAACACTTGATGGAGGAGGTGGAGTCAATACCTTAGAGACAGCTACTGGAGTAGATATCTCTGGGGTGACTTTCTTGAATTTTGGTCTTATTATTGCAAAAGATGGACAAACTATCACACTTGATGCAACACAATTGGATGATGAAACTGTCATACTCAAAACTGAAGGTACTGGTCAAATCATTATCAATGGGACAAGTGATGCGGATGATTTTGATTTTGGAGGAGTTACCCATGAGGGTAGCGGTACGGATACTTCTAATATATTGCTCAATATTGATGCAGATGTTACCTTAACTGGTAAAGATTTGGGCGCTGTTGAAAAATTTGATATTGCAAGTGGTGCAACATTGACTGTCAATTATGATCAAGTAGATACACAAACATCTACAGGGTTAGGGACAATTAAATTAGCAGATACTACATTGACAGGTGCAGAGATAAAAACACTCAATGATGCTAGTGCGAATCCGATAGATTTATCAACAGTAGCAAATATCTCAACATCTACCGTATCTGAGATGTTGGAGATAGTGAATGATACAGGGGCTATATTTACAACAGCACCAAACTATACAGTAACATTAAGTGATACAGCAAGTGTGAGTGATATAAACACAATATTAGGAGATACTACAGGAGTTGTAACTGCTACAGTAGATGCTACAGGAACAGTATCTGCATTAAATGCAGCGTTGACAAATGCAGATGGAGCAGATAAATTAACATTAGTATTGGATGCAATAACAGCTAGTGCAAGTGACCTCAATACATTAAATGGAAAAACATCAGTAGCCGTAAATGCTGCAACAATCGATAATATTACAAGTAGTGCAATAGACGATGTAAAAACAATGATAACAGCAGATACAAATGGAGAGATTAATCTTGATGGAGCTTGGAATGTAGTTATTACAGATAGTACAGTAAGTGCAGCAGATGCAAAAATAGTCAATGGTGGAACATCAGGAACTATAGATATATCAGCATCAACTACATTAAATGGCTCAACTGCTAATGTACTCAAAATAGTAACAGATGATGGTGCAACATTTCTAACAGCTGGAAATTATGCGACAACACTTATTGATGCAGCCTCAGCAAGTGAAGCGAATACTATAGCAGCTGATACTACTGGAAAAATAACCGCTGAGGTAATAGGGGATAGTGCTTCACAATTAAATAGCGATTTAGCAAATGCAAGTGCAACAGATGCCTTAACATTAATTGTAACAGGTGGAAGTGCAGTAGCATCAGACCTTGTAGCTTTGGATGGAAAAACATCTGTTGTTGTAGATGCAAGTACAAATGTAAATACGATTACGGGAACAGCAGCAGATATAAAAACAGTTGTGGAAGCGGCTGGGATAGATACGGCTGGAGATGTGGATGTGACAGTTGATTCTGGGAGTGCGACGGTAGCACAAGCAAATGCGATAGATGATGCAACAAGTGGAATAGTAACAACAAATATTTCAGAGACAGATGAATCTACATTAAAAAACTTAACAGATGATAATGGGAATAATGTATATACAGCTACAATAAAT